>MDSV01033832.1_pt1 | contig 14270 bp, 11 predicted proteins | sample 810851 | NCBI WGS metagenome assembly MDSV01 (sample SAMN05326640, study PRJNA326480) | marine metagenome | isolation source: seawater | place: Atlantic Ocean: North East | collected 2012 | reverse complement strand
TTCAACTGCTCACGTATATAATAGTCCATTAAAAGGAATTATTACAGAAGATGTCAAACCCAAAAACAAACATCCATACTCAACAAGTAATTTAGCAGGTGAGAAATCAGTTATTCAGGCACACTTATCAGGTAAAATTCAAGGATTAGTCCTACGTTTATCAAATTGTATTGGTGCTCCAAAGGATGTAAATTCTAATTGTTGGATGCTATTAGTTAATGATTTGTGTAAACAGATTATTGAGCATCAAAAAATGAAATTAAACACAGATGGTAAGCAATTGAGGAATTTTATTACGATTACTGATGTTTGTAGAGTTGTGAATCTAATTATAGATTTAAACTTTAAGAGTAATGAAAACACAATATTCAACGTTGGTAATAAAACTATTTCAATTCTAGAGATGGCTAGGATTATTCAAAAAAGATGCAAATTAATTTTAGGATTTTCACCCAAATTAGAGATAAATAAGCAAGACAACAATAGAGTTGAAAATTTTCAATATAAAACAGATAAACTTGATAGTATCGGATTTAAAAGTCAAATCAGTTATGAAAAAGAGATTGACGATTTATTAATATTTTGTAAAAATCATTTTTAATTTGATAAAACAACAAATTTTAATATCAATTATTCTTCCAACATTTAACCATGCTAAATTTTTAAAAAAAGCAATAGAATCGGTTATAAGTCAATCATATATTAATTGGGAATTAATAATAATTGACAATAACTCTACTGATGAAACTTTTGATATAGTTAATTCATACTCAGATCGCAGAATTAGGTATTCTAAAATACAAAATAATGGAGTGATAGCGGCTTCAAGAAATCATGGTATAAGTCTATCAAATGGATCATGGATTGCGTTTCTTGACTCAGATGATTGGTGGACAAAAAATAAATTAAGCAGAAGTGTTGAATACATAAATGAGGACAAATTTGATTTAATTTATCACGATCTCTTTCTTGTGAATAAAACAAATCAAAAAAGTTATCAAAGGTTAGCAAGGTCAAGAAATTTAAATTCTCCTGTTTTTGAAGATTTACTTCTAAATGGTAATGGAATTTTAAATTCTAGTGTTATAGTAAGGAAGGATTTACTTGACGAAGTTGGTTTGATTTCATGCGATACAGATAAAATAACTTGGGAAGACTATGATTGCTGGTTAAGAATATCACAAAGAACAAATCAATTTTACTACATAAAAGAAACATTAGGTTATTACTGGGCGGCAGGTGGAAATATGTCAAATCCAGATCAGGATCTAAAAAATGCAAACTCAATTTACAACAGATATATAAAGAGCTATTATGATGTCGTTCCTTCCTGGATAATATTTAGCGAAGGTAAAGCTCTTGTTAAAAAAGGGCATATTAAGGAAGGTATTTCCAAATTTAAGAAGATTTCATTTACTAATTATTCACTATTTGAGTTTACTAAGGCACAATTAAAAATTTTACAATCATTTATTAAATATTTATGAATAAAAAACATAAATGGCTTTTTAATTTCTCTTCTTCAACAGTTGGTGGTGGTCTAATCAGGATATTGGAAACAATAAAGTGGTTTGATTCTAACAATGGTTCTTATTTTATTGTCAACTATAGAATTAAGGATTTAGTTTCTAAGTATAACAAAAACAATAAATATTTTTTTGTCTCTGATAATAAATTCAAACGATTATTATCAGATGGATATTATATTCCTAGAATAATTGATGAAATTGGAATACCTGATGTTTATTTTTCATATGGTATTCCAGTATTCAAAGAAATAGGTAGAATAAACTGGTTTCACATAAGTAATGCTTTAACTCTTAAAACAGATAAAATCTCATTACCCCTAAAGACTCTAATTCAAATGATGATTTTAAAAAAACGCATCATAAAATCTATAAGGTATACTGATATTGCAACAGGAGAATCTGAATTTTCTATAAATCTTTTAAAACAGGAAGCAGGCAAAAGAAATTTTAAGTGTCATTATGATGTATTACCTAATGGATATAATATTAAATCTATTAAAGAGATTGTAAATAAAAAAAGAGAATTATTATTAAAATATGCTGTTAGTATTGGGACATATAAGTATAAAAAAATTGAAGTTGCACTTGAGTTATTTCATCACATAAAAGAAGCAAATAATTTAAAAAAGTTTATAATAGTTGGATCAGCAAGTAATATTCCTAGATCAGTAATAAATGATAAGTTCGTTGAAATTGTTCCAAGTATATCGAGAGAAAATCTGCTTAACTTATTATATAATGCAGAATATTACATTTCAACTTCTCAGATTGAAAATTCATCAAATGCTGTACTTGAGGCATTATTATTATCTAAAAACATAATTCTAAGTAATATTCCTTCGCACAATGAAATGTTGAGAAATTTCAAAACAAAAACAATAACATTAAACAACATAGAATTCCATACTTTAAAGAATATCTATAATAATAAAATTGAGGCAATTTCCTGGGTTGAAGTTTTCAAAAAAATGTTTGATATTATAAATAATTTTAAACAGAGTTCTGATTTAAGTTGAAAATATTAATCTAAACTCTTTTTAATTTAATGTTTAAGGCTGTGAAAAATGATGAAAATAAAATTGATACTTTTGTAATATATATTTCTTGCTATGTTTAAAAATAAAACTTTATTAATTACTGGAGGAACAGGCTCATTTGGCAATGCTGTTCTTAATCGTTTTCTTAAATCTGATATAAAAGAAATCAAAATTTTTTCTAGAGATGAAAAAAAGCAAGATGATATGAGAAGGCTATATAAATCAAAAAAAATTAAGTTTTTTGTAGGAGATGTAAGGGATCCCTTGAGTATTGATGGTGCTATGATAAATACAGATTATGTTTTTCATGCTGCTGCCTTAAAACAAGTTCCTTCATGTGAATTTTTTCCAGTTGAGGCAGTAAAAACTAACATAATAGGTACTGAAAATGTTTTAAATTCGGCTATAAGTAATAAAGTTGAAAAAATTATTTGTTTAAGTACTGACAAGGCAGTATATCCAATAAATGCAATGGGCATATCAAAAGCTATGATGGAGAAAATTTTTATAGCTAAATCAAGAAATAGTGGTAAAACTCAAATTATTGGAACTAGGTATGGGAACGTAATGGGATCTAGAGGATCTGTTATTCCACTTTTCATTGAACAAATTAAGGCTGGAAAACCAATAACTATAACTGATCCCAACATGACTAGATTTATGATGACTCTAGATGATGCGGTAGAACTTGTTTTATATGCCTTTAAAAATGGTAATCAAGGTGACTTATTTGTTCAAAAATCTCCAGCAGCAACGGTATCTGTCCTAGCAAAAGCTTTGGTTGAGTTATATAAGTCCAACTCAACTATTAAGGAGATTGGTATTAGACACGGCGAAAAATTATATGAAACTCTAGTAACAAAAGAAGAAATGATAAAAGCTGAAGATCAAGAAAAATATTTTAAAATTACACCTGATGTAAGGGACCTAAATTACGATCAATTTTTTTCAAAAGGTACTGTCAAAACTTCAACAGATGAGTATAATTCAAATAATACAACACTACTTAATGTTGAAGAAATGAAAAATTTACTTATGAAATTATCACAAATAAAAGAAGAAATTAATAATTAACTTTTTCACTTGAAAATATTAATTTCTGGATATAACGGCTTCCTAGGTAGGCATTTAATTAGAAAACTAAAATGCTTAAAAGAAGAGTATGATATTGACTTTCTGACTAAAGCTGATTTTGAATCAAATAATTTACAGAAGAAAATCTCACCTAACGATATTATTTTTCATTTTGCAGGGGTTAATAGAGATGTTAGCGATGATAAAGTTTATGAAAAAAATAATTCTTTGAATGAACTACTTTTATCAGCTCTTGTGGAAGTAAAATTTAAAGGTAGGTTGTTATTTACTTCTTCTATTCAAGAAAATTCGGATTCGCTTTATGGTAAAGCTAAAAAAAATGCTAGGCTAAAATTTGAGGAATATTCAAATTCATTAGGATATAAATTTTATGGTATCATTGCACCAAACATTTTTGGTCCATTTTGTAAACCAGATTATAACTCATTCATTGCAACATTCTCATCAATGATAATTAATAAAAATAATCCTTCTATAAATAATGATAAGGAAGTTTCTTTGATGTATGTAGGAGATTTTATTGAAGAAATAATAAAAGTGATAAATAATGAAGATGAGATAAATTTGAACAAAAATTTGATCTATAATTATAATGTTAGTGATGTGCTCACTAAGCTAAATACATTTAATGATATTTATTGTAAAAATGATCAAATCCCCAATATTGACTCACATTTTGATTTATGTCTATTCAATACATTTAGATCTTACATTAATTATAAAAGTTTCTTTCCTAGATATCATAAAGAAAATAATGATTACAGAGGTAGTTTTTCAGAACTGACTAGAGCTTTTTCTAAGGGTCAGACATCATTTTCTATAACTAAAAAGGGAGTAGTTCGAGGAAATCATTTCCATACAAGAAAAATAGAAAGATTCTCAGTAATTAAGGGAAAGGCCAAAATTGAATTAAGAGAAATTCTTTCTGATGAAAAAATAGAATTTATAATAGATGGGGCAAAGCCTTGCTATATTGATATTCCTGTCTGGCATACACATAATATTGAAAATATTGGAGATGAAGACCTAATTACTGTTTTTTGGATAAATGAGCATTATAATGATGAGACGTCTGACACCTACATAGAAAATGTTTAATTTTAATAAAAATTATGAGTACAAAAAAAATACACCTATTAACAGTTGTTGGTACTAGACCGGAAATTATTCGTTTATCAAGTATAATTAATAGACTAAATAATTCAAAGTCCATTAAGCATACACTAGTTCATACTGGGCAAAACTATGATTACAATCTGAATGAGGTTTTTTTTAAAGATTTAAAAATTTCTAAGCCTGATATATTCCTTGAAGCTGCTTCTGACAGTCCATCTAAGACAATAGGAAATATTTTAATAAAAATAGATTCTGTATTAGATGATCTTAAGCCAGATGCACTTTTAATTTTAGGAGATACAAATAGTTGTCTTTGTGCAATAGCAGCAAAAAAGAAAAAAATTCCAATTTTTCACTTCGAAGCAGGAAATAGGTGTTTTGATCAAAGAGTGCCAGAAGAAACAAATCGAAAAATAGTAGATCATATTGCAGATATTAATCTTACCTATAGTGGAATTGCTAGGGACTATCTATTAAATGAAGGTCTTAATCCAGACAGAACTATTAAGGTTGGATCCCCAATGTTTGAAGTTTTAAATACTCAAAGAATAGCAATAAATAATTCTAAAATATTGGACAAATTAAAATTAAATCCTAGAAAATACTTTTTGATTTCTTGTCACAGAGAAGAGAACGTGGATAATCATAAAAATTTTAAATTATTAATTGAGTCTTTGAACGAGCTTGCAAATAAATATAAACTGCCAATTATTTTTCCCATTCATCCAAGAACAAAAAAAATATATGAGAAAAGTGAGTTAATAGCAAACAAACTTGTAAAATTTATAGATCCTCTTGGCTTTATTGATTACAATAAGCTACAGATTGAATCTTTTGTTGTACTATCTGATAGCGGAACGATATTTGAAGAATCTTCTATTTTAAATTTTAGAGCTCTGAATATTAGAGAGTCTCATGAAAGGCCAGAGGCAATTGAAGAAACATCCGTGATTGTTACCGGGCTTAAAATTGAAAGAATTTTACAAGGAATAGAAATACTTGAAAATCAAACCACAGGTAAAGAGCGAAATATTAATATAGTTTCAGATTATAATATCCCCAATGTTTCTACTAAAATTGAAAGAATTATATTATCTCATATTGATTTTGTAAATAGAGTAGTTTGGCAGAAAGATTAAACAAAAAAAGAATTCTCATATATTCTCTTGTATTTAGTCCAGATGGAGTTTCAACAGCTTATCTTTATAGTGATCTTGTTCTTGGTTTTAAAAACAAAGGATATGATATATCAGTTTTAACTTCTACACCTCACTATAATCTCACTAAAGATTCACTTGAAAAACAACCATTAAAAAAAAAGTTTTTTGGTCTTCTATACAATAGTTTTTTTAATGGAATTAAGGTTTATCATATTCCATTAAAAAAATATCAAAACCCCATAATTAGAATTTTATCATTTATATACTGGCATATTTCTACATTTATTGTTGGTTTATTTCTTAAAAGGCATGATATAATCCTCACCCCTTCTCCACCTCTTACAAATGGTTTATTTGCAATTTTATTAGCAAAAATTAAAGGATCAAAATCTATTTATAACGTTCAAGAGATTTATCCAGACCTATTGATTGATCTAGGGTATTTAAACAATAAATTTATAATTAAGATTTTGAGGAAAATAGAAGGTTGGGTTTATAATATGTCTGATGCTGTTACAACTATTGATAACCAATTTTATAACATTATAAAATCTAGAATTAAAAAAACAGATAACCTTCTATTAATACCAAACTTTGTTGACTCTAATCTTTACTCGACAAAAAGTTCAATCTCGTTACCAGACGAATTTAATAGGAAAGAGGAATATACAAATATGGTTTATGCTGGTAATATAGGATTAGCACAAGAGTGGGATTTGATAATTAATTTAGCAAAAGAAATAAAAGATTTTAAAATAACTATTTGGATAGTTGGTGAAGGTTTAAAAAAAGCTTACTTGCAATCAGAGATCAAAAAAAATAGACTCAGCAATATAAAATTATTACCATATTATGACAGAAAGATGATGCCAGCAATCAATCTATTTGCAGATATTCATTTTATAGCAATGAATAAAAAAGTAGAAAAATATGGATTTCCTTCAAAAGTTTATTCAATTATGTCATCAGCCAAGCCAATAATAGTAGTTTCATCTCAAGATACACCAATTGTTTCTTTCTTAAAAGATAAAAATGCAGCTTTATTAATTACTGATCACTCTCTGTCAAAACTTAAAAAAAACTTATTAAAATTACACAATTCAATTGATCTTAGAAATAAATTAGGATCCAATGGAAGACAAGAAATCATTAAGAAATATTCAAAAAAAGTTGTTATTAATCAATATGTAAGATTGTTTAAAATACTTAGTTAGAAGTCTTAATATAATTTCTTTTAGAATAATTTTTAGTAAGTTTATATATGGTCTTGGCTACAATTTTAAGTGCTTTTTTTCTATCAATTATAAGTTCATATTACTGCCAAAAATATTTTTTGAAACAAAATATAATTGATAAAATTAATATACGATCATCTCATGATTCAATTGCTACGAGATCAGGAGGTCTTTCTATTTTTTTGGTATTAATAATAATCTCTATTTATTACTATTTAAATGGAACTGATATATTTAACTTCTCTATTTTAGTACCACTTAGTTTACTTTTTTTAGTTGGTATTTATGATGATTTTAATGGTGTTGATTTTAAACTAAAATTTATCTTTCAAATAATTGCAGCAAAAATTATAATTGATAATGGCTTGATAATAGATAATTTTCATGGTTTTTTGGGAGTATTTGAAATTAATAGAGTATTAGCACAATTAGTCACCATTTTTATAATTATTTCAATAATTAATGCAATAAACTTTGTGGATGGAATAGATGGACTTTTAACTTCTATTTTTATAATTTTTATTATTTCATATGAATTTTTTGCATCAGTGAGTACTGATTTTTACTTTCTTAGTTTAATAATTATTCCAGCTTTAATACCACTTTATTACTTTAATTTCAGAAAAACAAAAAAAATATTTCTTGGTGATTCTGGTTCATATCTATTAGGTGGTATGATTGCTATATATGTGTTAAATATACTTGGTTTTGGATATAGAATTAAACCTGAATTTGACCTTAATAAAATTATTTATGTAATATCAATATTGATTTATCCAATAATTGATATAACTAGAATTTTTTCTTTAAGACTTTTAAATAAAAAATCACCATTTCTTGCTGATAATAATCATATACATCATCTAATTTTAGCTAAAACTAATAGTCACTTAAAAACAACATTTATTGTGATTTTATGCTCATTATTTTTCATTATTTTTATACAATTAATTTTTTGATATGAAATCTAATTTAATATCAATTATAGCGATTTCAACCTTTATATATTCGTGCAGCCCCAACCCATGTGGTGATATATATCTAAGAAAACCTAATCCATATATTGATGAAGTAAGAACATATCTTAAAACTGGAGATGGAGATCGAGAAACAGATTATATCTATACTGGAAGATGTGCAAATTATAATGAGGGTATTTTAAGAAGTATTCAGCAGTATAAAGATGGTTTAGATCATGGAAAATGGAAATTCTATTATAAAAATGGTAAACTTGAAACCGTTGCTAATTTTGAGATGGGTAAAAGGATTGGAAAGTGGAAATACTATCATGAAAATGGATCTCTAAAACAAGTATCATATTATAAAAACGGGGAAAGAGATGGAACTTGGGCTAGATATACTGAAGAAGGTGACATAATTTGGACTGAGAAATATCCCCTTAAAGAAACAGAGTAATTAACTAATTATACTTCTCTTTAGTTTGTATACAAACTCTCTATACCTTCCATTGCCCCCACTAAAAGGTGTAATACTCATATTATTCAATTCATATAGGTCATAATTTATAGGAAACTCTGAACCTAAAACTTCAATATGACGTTCAGAATTAGGAAAAAGTAAATAATTGCTGTTTTCATGATAAATGAAATTAGGTTTAATAAAATCATTGATGTATTCAAAATAATTATTAACTGTTGTTAATCCCATTTCACAAAAAGATCTTGAATTAAAAACAAGATCAATATCTACTAATGATTTTAGAAATAAACTGGATTTATCATAAGGGATGAGATTAATTTCACCAGGAGTGATATCCTTTATATCAAATATCATATTTACTTTATAACCTAATTTTCTTAAATAATAATATTGAACCAAACAAGTTGGTGTCAAATCAACACCGTAATAAGTCAAACCTGAAATTTTTTCAAATAAAAACCTAGTTAAACTTCCAAATCCTCCTCCAATTTCTAAAACAGAACAATTAGATTTATTTTTTAGCAAGCTTTTTATTTTATAGGCATAATAATAATGTCTAGGGAAATCTGGATGAATAACATTATCCTCAACACAAAGTCCATATACATTCCCAATTGACCTTTCTATGAAAAGTTGAGAAAGATTTGATAAATCAGTAAATTCAACACAAGTATCAATATCACATAAAATCTTTGAAATTAAATTGATATTATCTTGATTTTGTTCTTCAGAAATCGGTTTGAAACAATCTTCATATGATGGACTTGATAGACCATAACTAATATCATTACGAAAAAAATTAGTGAAATCTATTTTTAACTTCATAAAATTTTTGTTTTGTAAATTTTTTATGAAGTTTTTTCTTTTGTTTGTTTCTAAATATTTCCATTCACCTGTTCCAGTTTTAAATAAATCAATTTTATCAATAATTTCAAAAAGTTCATGAAAAATAATTGAGTCAAATTTTGAAACCTCTAATAGTGAATCATCAGAAAAAATATATTTTTTTTCAAGGGGGTGTATTTGTGGAGTAATTTTACTGTAACTATTTCTTTTTAATTTCATTTCTCTAATAAAATTAGGACAACTTTTTAAATAGATTTAATTTTTCCTAACATAAACCAGTAATTAACTAATTACATAAGCTATTGTATATATCTATGCTACCTTGGCCTGCAAATTTTAAGTCTACTGCCTTTTTAAGATAGTTGCATCCTTCTTGAGGATTATCAAGCTTTATTAACATAACCCCGTAATAGAATTCCGCCTTACCATTCATTGGTTTAAATTGATCTATAACTCTCTTAAAATAAACTTTTGCTTTTTCGTACTCTTCTCCAAGATTGTAGGCTATAGCAGCATTTTCATAAAAGGTATAATCAGTTGGATCAAGGTCAATTGCCAGTTCATATAAATCTGCACTTGATAAATATTTTTTTTCTTCGAATAATTTTGTAGCCTCAAGACTTAATTCAACCGATAAAACAACATTTTCTGATCCACTCAGTAAAATACTTTCCAATACATCTGTTGCCTCATCATTTTCTATCTCAAATTTTGCTCTATACTCTTTAATGAGGTCTACAACCTCAGTGTCGTTAGCTCCAACTATGTTTGTTCTTCTAATAAAATATTCTTTCCAATGATTTGGGTTATTATATTTCTTAATTTTATTAAATGCGCTTCTTAATTCTAATGTATCGTTTCTATATTGTAATGTTTTAAAATATATAGCTCGATGCACATTGCTATTTGGGATTTGTTCAAAGGCCATTTTAGCATAATAATAAGCGCTGTCATATTCTTCTTGATTATAATAAATACCTGCTAACCCAGCTTCTCCTGCTTTTAAATAAGGGTTTGCATCTATTGATTCCAAGTACAGCTTTTTTGCTATCTCAATTGAATCAACATCTTCATAATATCTTGCTTGTAAATATTTAATTGGCAGGGCAGTCAGTGAGACATTAGGGAAGTTATTGTCTATTTTTTTTACCATGTACAGAGGAAAATTCAGTGTATTTGCATTAAAGTCATACATTAGGTATGCTTGATATATACTGGAGTCATACATTTTATAGTTTACCCATATCATAGACATACACGTTAAAAGTATAAGTCCTTTTCTAAGCATTTACTGATTTCTTTTTTTTATTAATTAGACTTTCCTCAAAAACAATAATTAAAAAGATTAAAAAAATATGTGATATAGGTCTAGCTACTGGAAAATTCAATAATGAATCGATCAAACAAACTGAAATCATAGATAATAAGATTACGTCAAAAAATGTTTCTTGAGAGCTGAAAATCTTTTTAATTAATATTATAAAAGGGTTAAAAATAAAGATAACATAAAAGATCAATCCTAATATTCCAATTTCAGCACCTATATGTAAAAAGTCATTATGGACAAATGATGGAACAATATACTCCTGCATATTTTTTGAATCATAATCAATTGACATAAATTTCCAATTACCAATACCAACACCAAGAAGAGGGGTTTTTAATATACTAGTAATTGCATGAGAAGAATATCTTAGTCTTTGATTAATTGATTCATCTGAATTATTTAGTTGAATAGAAGCTACTCTATCAATAATTACATTAGACTCGTTAGAATCCATAATGATTGTTGAAACTTGAAAACTTGTAAAAAAAATAGTTACACTAATTATAGTTTTAAATATAACTGGCCTAAAATCCTTAATCAATTGATATAAAAAAATGAAAGCCGTTATTAAGATAAATGCTAAAAAAGCACCTCTAGTTAATAAGAAAAATAATGAACTAGAAATCATAAAAATCAAAGAACATAATAGTATGAACTTAGTTTTACTTTTATTTTCAAATATGTAGTATAAAATAACAGGGGTTTTAGCTACCAATGAAAAAGCTACAAGATTTATATTAGCAGAAAAGCCTCTATAATCATTACTTCTAGAAAAATCATTACCATTAACAATAACATTATCTATAATCACACTTAATACTGCTGCAGATTCAATTAGAACACTTACAATAATAATCTTGAAAAAGAAGTCTATAATATTGAATTTATAAACTTTAATGATAATAAGTATAATAAAAAAGGTAGTGAAATATGTCAAATATCTGGAATAAGTAATGACTGCTTCTACTTTATTTTCAGCAATAATTATAGAAATTCCTGATATTATAATATATCCACAATAAAATAGGAATGATTTATTATTCTTGACATGACTAATTAGAGTGTTTATAGAAAACTTATAAAAAAGATATGCAAGAGAACAGAAATTTAATATTGCTAGAGCTAAAAACTGTGGAGTTTGTCTATCATAAGCCGCCTGAACCTGATCAATCAAAAATATGAAAAAGAAAGATGATAATAATGCTGTTACAATTAATACTCTCATCACTCACAAAAATAACTATAATAAAAAAAAAACCCTCCTTTCGGAGGGTTTAATTTGTAATCAAGTGTTATTACTTGAAGTTAGAAACTTATTATCCTAACCAAGAAACTCTTGTAAAGATTGTTGCAGCAACAGCATTTGAAGTAGCAGCAGCAACTGAATCTTCAGCAGAAACTACATCAGTTCTTTCAACAGTAACATGAGCATATGTTTGAGTTGTATATGCAGTGTTTGTTGTATAATCTGTAGTAAGCTCTACCCAAGTTACAGTACTACCTGCACCACCTGTAGTTACTAACGTAGAAATTGTATTCTCGTCAACACCACCAACAGTTGATTCAACAGTTACTATAATATCAGTATCGTTAGTCTTGTTATCATCAGTTATTGAACCGTTGATTGCCCAGTCTAAGCTCTTACCATTAGAGGCAGTAACCGAACCAGCAGCAGAAGACAGAGTTATTAACTGATCGTAACCAGCACTATCTTGTTGTAACATAGTAATAGTAAGTACACCACCAGATGCAGTAATAGTAGCAAGTGCACTAGCAGAAGCAGTACCAGCTTTACCATATTTAGCAGCCCATCCAGCAACTAAAGCAGCAGCAACACCTGTAAGTGTAGTTACTGTTTGTCCACCACCTGTTACAGAAACAGACATAGAGTTAGAACCTACACCTAATGTAAGTACTTCATCAAGACCAAATCCGAAGTTAGTAGCACTAACTGCAGCACCAGATCCACCCCATTTATTAGTCGAGTCAATAGTATATCTTTCTCCAATCTGCGTAGCAGTAGTACCTCCACTTGCGTAAGTAACTAAAGATATTGTTCCAGAAGAAGCATATCCTCTCTTAGCATCTAGAGTTACATTAGCAGCAGTAGCTCTTGAAAGGTTAACAGCAGATTCAATAGCTGAAATCTGAAGGTCTTTGTTAGAGTTACCAATAGTAAGGGCAGTACCTGCACCACCTACAGTAGTATCAAATAAAGCTAATCCGTTAACAGTAAGCTGAATAGTACCTGAAGCTAACCAATCTAATACGAAAGCTCTTTTTGCTTTAATTGCAGCTTTAGCAGCATCAGCAGTATTAGCAGTACCAGAAACCATTTTAAGTACAGTTGCTTCGTTTGTTGTAGTAGTAGACGTAGTCGCACCTATTACATTTAACGTAGTTGTTGTTGTACCTGAAGTTTCAGTATCATCTTCTACAGAAACAGTATCAAAGTTAACTTGTACGTTGTTGTCTGAATCACCATCTACCATTGCAAGGTAAATTTTAAGTGTATCCATTCCTGAAGTACCGTCATCAAATGAACCAGCATCTGATGCATTACCATCAGCTTTGTCAGTTTCACCATCTGTAGTGTTAGTAGCTTTTACAGCTGTTAAATCATTATCATAAACATTAACAGTAGCTGAAGTAGCAGTACCTGAGTCTGCAAGACCAGTCATATCTAATTCAGTTAATGCATCGTTACCTGTAACTGTTAAAACGTCAACATCATCACCAGTAGTGTGAAGTTTAGTTAAACCTAAGTTATCAGTAACAACAAAGTCTACAGCTTTTTGTACAGCTGTCGAAGCAGTTGTACCAGAAGCTTTAGAATCTAAGTTTGTAGTGTGATCAAAGTTTGCAACAGTTAGGTTATCAGAACCTGTTAATGAAATATTTCCAATTTTATTACCTGAAGCAACTGATAAAGTTGTTAGGTCATCCATGTTAGAAATAGTTAAATCGTGAATTGTAGCACCCGAAAGTGTTAATGTTTCAAGATTAGCTTCATCAAGGTAAAGGTCTAATAATTCACCAGAAACAGTAAGTGTTTTAAGATCAGTACCACCGATATCACCAGTAGCAGCGTAATCTTCCAGGTAACCTTGGTTACTTAAGTCATCAGCAACAGCAGCTTGTGCAGTTGTTAATGTAGGGTCCCAGTCATGCTTAAAGTCTAATGTAGCAGTTACAAGATCTGTAGCACCATCTAAATGAATAGTTACAGAATCAGTTGTAGTTAAAGTTTCAACACCAGAGTTTACATCTAAAGCACCATAGAATCCAGATACAGTTGCAGCAGCAACATTACTTAAAGTAATTGTACCATCATCAATATTAGATAAAGTTACAGAAGCTGGACCGTTTAATGTAAGTGAAATATCACTTTGAGCACCAGCAGTAGTTTTGTCATCTAAGCTTGCGATATCTAATGTAGCATCTTTCTTAGTTGTAATAGATAGAGATGCACCATATCTAGTTAA
>MDSV01101523.1_pt1 | contig 14271 bp, 18 predicted proteins | sample 810851 | NCBI WGS metagenome assembly MDSV01 (sample SAMN05326640, study PRJNA326480) | marine metagenome | isolation source: seawater | place: Atlantic Ocean: North East | collected 2012 | reverse complement strand
AGTAATAAACTAACAGACCACCAATTAAACGAATTATGTACTCGTTCAAGTGGTACATTGCTTGCAATACAAAGACAAGCAGAGAGATTATTTGAAGACTTATGTGAATAAGTTTATCAACAATATGTCAGGGTTGTGGTTATCCACGCCCCGATTTTTTTGCCTCTAAATAACATTATGCCCGAAGTAATCATCACTCCTGATTATCAACAACGACACCCTAATCCACCCATGCCAGTATATCGAGATTACGAAATCACTCTTAATTTGAATGAATTAGTAGAGCATACTATTCCTCTATGTGATGTCAGACATCCTGACCATTGTTTAACATCAGACCAGATAGATGAACTCGCTCATTGTTTGCGAGGGGAGTTAGATTTCACTCCTATTTTTAATCAAGCATACGCTATTATTAAGGAGTATGTTACTAAGAGTGGCACAGATTTGCCGAGTGAAAATGTTAACAACCTCGACAATATGGTACACTATAAGTAATAACAATTCCCCCTAATCTTTACTCACTAACATGCAACCAATTATCCTAATTGCTTGGAATACATTAACAACAGGATGGGATAGTTACGTTGACACATTTACAACAACTGAACAAATGACTTACCTTGATTTATTAACTGAATTGCAAAATCTTCCAGAAGAAGAGTTACTTAAACCTGCATTATGTTTTGATGAAGATGTACAAGATGTAACAGAGATAAGAAGATTTAGTAGGATAAAAGACACTCCTGAATATCCTCATGGAGAACTATCTGGCAATCTTGAATATTACTTACATATCTAAAATGCAGTATAAAGTATATGATTCAGATGACAAATTACATGGTACGTTTGAATCAATTAGTGACCTAGAATTGTACATGGACGGTGTTAGAAACCGTAGGGGAGATAGGTATAAAGAATTGCCTAGACATTCGTGTTTTGATTATATAAAAAGCATCGGATGGTTTTGGGACATTGTTGATAATCACTAAGGAGGATTACATGCGTTTCAATGAGTTTAAGAAGGGGCAAGTTGTTCGCTGGAAAGATGAAATAGGAGAGGTTAATTTCATTGATAAAATGTATATAACTCTTACCTTACATAGATGGCAAAAAGACCCTGAAATTGCAAAACATAGTTGTTATCCATATAATGAAGTTAACCTCTTAGTTAATAACAAATACTGGGATGAATTAGAATTACAAAGTAACACGGAAGAAGAGGTAATTACTCCGTCTAGTTATAAATCACAAGAGGGAAGATATGAGGATGTACAATGACAATTAACAAGAACGATTACCCTCACTACGATGTTACCTACGGAGAACAGATTAACTATGTGTTTATAACACTTAAGGAGTTAATTATCATACAGTGGGAATACATTAGAGAGAACAGATTATGGGTCACTAAATGATACTTTTCCACAGTAAATCGTATATTTGTGGAAAACAATTAAATGGTTAAATAAACTATGTTAAGTGTTCATTACCTGTGGAAAACCTGTGGAGAAAATGTACTCTTAGCACGTAATCTACCGACTGTCAAGTATATCGGAGATAGCACACATTTCTTGCAAAGTATCACAAATTATGCTACAATTTACCTTGAGAGGTAACAGAAACCCTTTCCCTACTATGTGATACTTAAGGTGTGACAGTAGACAAAGTGGCACAGGGAGGGTTACAGATACCCTCTCAGGTGGTTATAATAAGAGAGTAACAAACAAAGGATTAATCCTAAATGAAACTAACACCTATCGCTGCTAATCAGAACGAAGTTACTATTAACGACGGAACACAAATCTTCTTCAGTTATAGAACACCAGTCGCAGCATATTTACCCTCTGAGGGTTATGTTAGAACCTCTAAGTTTTGGTCAGTTACTACATCTCGCCACATAAATAAGTGGTTGAAAAATGTTACAAACGTGACAGAGATTGACCAGTCAGTTCTTGACAATCTAGCAGCATAATGTTAGAATGGGAGTGTTAAACAAGCACTCCCTTTTTAATGCCTATGTAACACTCAGGACAGTTAATTAGCGTACTAAATGTAAAGAACTCCGCCCAAATGACAGTCATGATGGGGGTTCTCGGTCTTTGATGCGGCCCTTATATTAAAAAGCAAACTACCCTAACCTACAAAGGTTCCCAAACGCAAGTGATATATAAAAATATTTAAAAAAATTTCCCAGTATTAAAAATGCCACCAGAGTTTTTTCAGACACATCAAGACACCCGTACGTGGTGCTTAGAGAAATTGATTATTAAAGAGGGTCACCTAGAGACTCGAATGTATGCTTGTGCAGATTATGCTATTGAGCATGGTATAACAGAGGATTTGAACGAACTATATACCTTGTGGGAAGATTGGAAGACTAAACACCCTCTCACAGACACTCAAATTAATCGCTTATGAAATATGTCCAAAAGATTTACTTTAAATATAGAAGAGGATGAATACGGTGACCCTATACTGTACATTCCAGAGGAAGTATATACTGAATTAAATTGGGAAGTTGGTAATACGCTAAATTATAGTATAGATGACACTACACTTAAATTATTAAAAGATGACTGAAGAATTGCCTGTACAAGGTCTTGCTCCAAAACATACTATGCATGCTGATCATGGTGCTGATACAGTAGGAGAACCTCTTGAAAAAAATCTATCAGATTCAGTAAATCCTCTAAAGGATGATGAAAGTGCTCATGAGTTTTCAGAAGAGATAGTAAGTAAACTACCTAATCAGAGAGTACTACCAGAAAATCCTACTGAACAGGATATTTTTGACCATAAAGAATATCAAAAATATTTGAGAGAGCAAAGAGAGTTAATGGCAACTCCTTATGAAAGGAAGTTAACTGATGAAGATTGTCCTAAAGACTTGGATGCTAAACCTGAGAAGGTAGGTAGTACATTAGATAATGATAAGAGAGAAAAGATTAATGAATTCCTAGATGACCTAATGAAAGGTGATGCTAGAGTTGATATACCTGTTCCTAATTCTGCAGGTGATGAAGTTGATTGGGAATGGGTTAAGTATTGTCTAGAGGACAATCAAGAAGCACACATGGCACTTAATCAATGCTTAGAGGTACTTCATAAACGTTTAGAGGGTATGGAGAAGTACATTGGACAGATGGAGCAACCTGAAAAGGTATTTGAGAAGTTCTGTCTCAGTCCACATGGAAATAAGAAATGGATGACATTACAGGAAAACTTTGATGCTATTCATAGTAAGTTTGATAATATGGAAAATAGATTGGATGGAGTGATTAAATCTAGAATTATGTCTATAGAACAAAACAATGAAGCATTAAGATACTTGATTGGTACATTTAATGAAAGAATAGACAAACTAGAAGGTATTAAGGATGGGTTGCAGTCCACAGAATGATTGTAGTTCTACTTCTTGTGAAAGGTTTGAGCCTGGCACAGGAGAAGGCGTATCATTAGTAGAATACAGGGAATACCCTGAGAATCCAATAAGAGGTGGAGCGTATAACATCCCTGGAAGGGAAGGTAGTACGGTAATGTATCCATCTCTCGCATTATCTGGTACTAGTGTCGCTAACTGTGGGAAATATACTAAGTCAGCATGTGGGAGTACGTTATATTTTGATTTTTATCCTACTGAGTTATCTTATGACCATGCCTTTTCGGATACATGGTTCTCTTATTTGTATGATACCTCTAATGATGCAGGTGTAGTAGGCACTCCATGCTATCATATAGAGACTGAGACCGTTACAAACAACAATACAGGTGCAACTTCATCTACTGATACTTGTTTGCCTTGTGGGGCGTTTACATGCACCCCTGCGACAACCACGATATCTTATAATGTACTAGGTGATAATGAATGTGGGTGTGCCGACCCCGATTGCCCTCATCCTACTTTATTTTCAATAGGAAGTCTTAGTAAGAAGGTTGTATTCAGTTATGACTCCCTTTCAACCACGTTACCTAATGGTGTCTCTGATTTTGAGGTCTCTGACGACGGAACCACATGGACTGACGTATGGAACGAGAACACTGTAGTCGGTACAGAGTATGTTTCGGGTGATAATCCTTATATGGCAGGGGATGAATCCTTTTCTGACTTCCACATCTTTACCCTAAATTCGGGAGCGTCCACAGGACTTAGAGTAAAAGCAGAAATTAAGGCAGTATATGACGATAGTGGGTCAACTACAACGTTCTCAGGTACTTCATGGACTATCACAGAGATTTTATATCCTGGAACTGGTTATACGGTAGGACAAACGTTTACTTTAGAGTATACTCATACGCATCCTAATAATAGTACTTCCGTACTAAATTTAAATTTCAAAGTAAAAGCAGTACAAGCGTATCAAGCTACTGAAGGGCAGCCAGGGTTCGATGTTTTACGTATTGGTGATACTATTAATGGGCATGCAGTTACTAGAGTATTTCACACCGATTTAGACAATTTTCCTTACCATATTGCTTATATTGACGGTAATGGGAGCGATTTTGTTAAAGAAACGCAGTATACTAGCAATAGAAACCACATTATTACCGTAAAAGCTGGTTTTAGAGTCCCAGATAGGGCAATTTTAGTCGGATTTTACGAATTTTTGGATAAATCTGTCCAATATGTACCTGCAGACGTTGAACAGAACGCTCCAGACACATATAATGTACTAAAACAACCAATTGTTACATGTACAGTGCAAAATGGAATAGTTACTGGTTATACCATTGTTGATGGTGGTTCTGGATGGAATCAATACGGTAGACAACCCGAAGTTATAGTCACTGCACCCTATGCTTCCACAGGAACACAAGCAACTTGTAAGGCAGCTTTCACTAATGGAGTCTTAACAGCGATTAAACCTAACTTAGGAGGTACAGGATACTCTTCAACAGTGCCACCTAAAGTGTATGTCAAGAATGTTCATTATCAACAGACCACTATTATTGATAATGCTGCATATAAAGCTACGGATGCTAGAGATTTTCAAGAAATTATAGACTCAATACCTGGTGGAGCAGATACAGATGCCTTAAATAAGGTCGCTGCATGCTGGTATCAACATGCACCAAAGCAAGCTTCTGAAGATATTGCGGCAAAAATTGAATTAAAACAGGATCCTGACTTAAATAGAGTGCAAAAAGTACCTCAATACCTCTATAGTACACTAACTATGCAGGGTTATGAGAAGAAATTTGCTATAGATTACTCATTAGGGCATTTGGGTGACATATATCCTGCTTGGTTTGCGGATATTGTGGTAAATGAGAAGGAACGTAACAGAGAAATGAGATTACAAGACATAGAAGATATAACACAAAGGACACTTCCAGCGTATGCTCTTAATCGTGAGCGTATGGTTACTACTGTACAAGGACGTTTTAGCGGATTACCACATGCTTCCAACTATACTAAGTATCATATGCGTCAATATAGAGCAGATGCAACTAAAAAAACGGACATTAGAGTCAATTTAACGTGTACTCCTGTAAATTCTGGATGTGGACATATTGGATGTAGTGCTCCAAACACGGGAAATGTCAATAATACCTCTGGTAATATAACTACTACATATACTATGTCGCCTCTTTTAGGTAGTGGATGTCAAACATGGAACGCAACTGGTGTATTACCAGTCTACAATTCATTGACTAAATCCGCTTCTGTATGGAAAGACGCAATTGATGAGTACGGTAATCCATTTAATACAGGAGAATTGCTACCATGACCACGCAAGCTATGGCAACATATAACGGAAGTTGTACTGGACACGGCACAAGTCTGCCATCTATACATCATCCTGGATTTGGTGGCGGTACTCTTTCAAATTGTCCTCATTCGTCTACGGATTCTAATATAGTTCCTAAGACAGTTGAGGAAATGGATGCTGTTACTTGGTGGCCACCTGAGAGACAATTACCCGATTCAGGTACACAGGTGACAAATGTGGTAATTAATGGTAAAATACCTATATTAGATGGAGATGAGTTAATCCCTCATTCCACATCTACGGTACACACTACTAAATCACAGAGCGAAAATTGTTCTCATACGGAACAAACTCCAGCTCACCATTGCGTTATTGGTACTGCAGCTGGTCGTGAACCAGCAACAGGTCATAAACGTAAAGCATTTGCTACATCAAAGTCCGTTATGATTAATGGTAAATACGTAGCAAGAGTAGGTGACCCACTCGGAAACGGAACTACTGAATACCCTTGCAAATCTTTAATTGCAGGCAGTAGTGCAAATGTATACATTGGAATTTAATTATGGCAAAATCATCAGGTGCATGGAATGATAGTGGTAACTACGTTCCTGCTAGACCTAAAAAGTCACGTCAAGGCAAATCTCAGAACACTATAATTAGTGCGACTTCTCGTAATGGGAAGGGTAAAAGATATAGAGGTCAAGGTAGATAATGAGCCAAGTTATCTACAAAGATAGTGCCTTTAGATATGATTCAGGTTTACCAAACGTAGAATTAGTCTTTCCACCCAATACTGGGTGGTTAGAGGTAGATTTAATTGATGAACAAATTGAGCATCTTTGGCAATGCATTAATGCTAAAGGTGATTTGTACAATGACAGTTTAGCTGGTCATATTGATAGCAGCTTCCAAATGGAAGATATAGACGGTAGATTTTGGAATATGACACTTCAACCTTTGGTTGATTGTTTTGGTGAAAAAATAGGTAATGAAGGATCAGATTTACCGCTAAATCAAACACATCCATATTTCTTGAAGAGTTTTTGGGTAAATTATCAGAAAAAACATGAATTTAATCCAATACATAAGCATACTGGAGTTTATAGTTTTGTTATTTGGTTAAAAGTTCCTACTGATACGTATGAGCAAAATTCACTTCCTATAGGAGCAGGTAGAAATGGTTCGGTAGTTTCTGATTTTGAATTTCAGTACGCTGATACTTCGGGAAAACTTAGAGGGTACGTTTATAAAATGGATAAAGGGATGGAAGGTAAGATGTTACTATTCCCTTCTTGGTTAAAGCATTGTGTGTATCCGTATTATGAGTGTGATGAAACTAGAGTTAGTATTTCTGGAAATGTATGCGTAGATACCACTAAAACGTTCAGTAAACGGTTTGATCCTGGAGAAGACGGAAAGCAAGAAACTGTTCAAGTGATGACAGCAACTAATAAGAATACTGATTTAGAATTTAGAATTAATGATAAGGGTAATGGATTGGAGATAGGTGATGCGTTACGGGAGAATAAAACTGAAGTAATAGGTAAGAGAGAAATACCATTTATGGATGGTAAAGGTATTGTAATAAAAAAAGATGAACCTAAAGAAGGTACTAGAGAATATTATCTTAGAAAAAATATTGGAGAAGGGGAAAATCACAATCTAAACCCTTTAGAAGAGCACCCTCTAAAGGAGTTTAGAGAAAAAAATAATGTTAATAGAACGTACGCAAAATCGGAAGAAGGGATGGAGCATATGATTGATGAACACGAATATCCGTTTTGGGCAAGAGATAATAAGGAAATGAAGGAATGGATTGAAAATGAACCCCCATTTAAGATGATTCCTAAAGCATGCCATGCTCATATGACTGATTGGGATGCACATGTGCGGTGTCCTGCAATCGAAAGATTGGTAGATTGGATGAAAACTGGTCTTTGGCCTGGTTTTGGATATGGTACACCATTTATTAATGCGGAAGTATGGGGTGTGGTATATAATAAAGGACAAGCATTAGACTGGCATAATCACAGAACATCTAGGATGTCATTTGCATATTATGTTAATTGCCCAGAAGGTTCTTCGCCATTGATGTTTAAAGACGGAAATATATCAATTGAACCAGAAGAAGGTAAAATGATTATCTTTGATGGCAGAATGTCGCATAAAGTACCACCCAACCCCTGTGATGGTAGAGTTATCATTTCAGGAAATTTATTTTTTAATTAATTATGACAACATTATTAGAAGGACCACTTTCAAAACAATTGAAAGAAGGGACAAAAAAATCACACTCAATGGCAGAGAACACAACATATGTGAGACAATTTCTTAAAGGTGTAGTTGATCATGCTAATTATTCTCAATTAATTGCCAACTTTTATTTCATATATCAAGCTATGGAAACTGAGGTTGATAGATTGAAGGATGACCCCTACATTGGTCCCCTCAGATTAAATGGTCTTGCAAGAAAAGACGCATTAGTTAAGGATATGGAGTTCTTTTGGGGTCCAGACTGGAAAGAGAAGATATACCCAACTGAAGCAACCCAACAGTACGTTAATCGTATTCATGAGGTAGCAAAGGATAATCCTATGCTATTAATATCACATCACTACACAAGATACATGGGAGACCTATCAGGAGGTGTTATTCTTGGCACTATTGCTAAAAAAGCACTAAAATTGACAGATCAGGGACTTGCTTTCTATGAGTTTCCTGAAATTAGTGATAAAAAGGGATTTAAGACTTCATATCGTAGTGTTTTGGATGATTTTATAGAGGTTGACCAACACCAGATTAATGATATAATAGCAGAAGCGAATTTTGCATTTAGATTGAATATGTACATGTTTGAAGAGATTCAAGGAGATGCAGGTAAATCATTCCGTGAATTGTTAGTACAAGCAATAAGTGATTTCTGTGGAGAAATGATTGTATCTAAGAGGTATCGCTAATGTCAGAAGAAGTGATGTCAAATGAGTTGGCAAATCCAGCTCACGCTGAAACTAGGTACTTTTTAGATCCAGATCAAAAAATACATAATTTATACCCAACTCCGCTATATCAGAGTATGGTAAAAAATTATGATGGAGTTCAGGATGAATTAAAGAAGACTATAAAGGATAATATAACATTCGATATGAATGAGTGTTGGTCTAGTCATTACCTATCAGATATCTTTTTTAAACTCAATGTATGTGAAGAGTATCATATGCAAGTATTTTTAGCAGAATTAGCAACTCATCTACAGGATTATTGTAAGTACTTAAATTTTAATGGTAACTGTAAGGTAACTGAATCATGGTTTTCGTTATTTAAGAAAGGTAATTACGGTCATTTACATCATCATGGTTCCGCAGACATTTCTGGGGTCTATTATTTTAAAACTAATGGAGAAGATGGAAATCTGTTTTTTGACTCCCCAAATCCCCATTTAGGTACTTCTACGGTGTTTTATGGAATGACCCCTAGACATGAGATAAAACCAATACAAGGTCAACTTTTATTATTCCCTGGATGGTTGATGCATGGAATTCAAACTAATACTACAGATGAAGATAGAGTGAGTTTATCATTTAACATAGATTTTGAAAGAACCTACTAAATAATAGTGGTATATCCCTATTATCATGGCAGTCGCCAATAGACCAGTTGATATGAGCGATGAATTTAAAAAGAATGGGTGGGAGTATTGTAAGTACTTAATTACAGATCCCAGAAGTGATAAATTTTTGAAAAAGGATATCAGTAACTCACCTAAAGATAATGGCTCTTAAACCACTTAGTAGTAAAGATCTGGCAAAGTCTAGGTCATTTAATGATATTGGAATGGCTTTTGGTAGAAATCCATTTACAGATGATGTATCTATCGTTAAAAATGATAATGCTATTAAGCAATCTATTAGAAACTTAGTAATGACAACTCCTGGTGAAAAACCATTTCAACCCAATATTGGGTGTGGAGTGTATTCTTTGTTATTTGAACCTTTAGATGCCTTTAGTGCAGACGCAATCAAGAGTGAGATAATAAATACCATTAATCAGTATGAGCGTAGAGTACAACTACGAAATGTTAATTGTATCCCATTTAAAGGGAATAATAAATTATCAGTAACAGTTCAGTATCAAGTTGTAGGCATACCTATAGTTGAAGAAGTTAAATTTGTTTTACAAAGAGCTGGATAATGCAACCGAATAATCTGACAGCATTAGATTTTGAGGATATTAAATCATCCATCAAAACCTATCTGAGAACTCGAAATGAGTTTTCGGATTATGATTTTGAAGGGTCAGGATTATCATATCTTATCGATACTTTAGCATATAACACGTATTATAGTGCGTTTAATGCAAATATGGCAATGAATGAAGCGTTTCTTCCTTCTGCGACATTGAGAGATAATATTGTTAGTATTGCTAAGCTTTTAAACTATGTTCCAAGGTCAATTTCCTGTTCTAAGGCATGTTTACACTTAGAGGTTCAGACCTCAATGACAAATAGTTCTTATCCTAGCAGTATAACCCTCTCTAAGGGGCCTGTTGCAAGTGGAGGAAACTTTATATGGAATGTACTTTCTGACACCACTGTAGAGGTTAATACGACCACTGGTGTTGCAGTATTCGATAATTTGATGGTTAAAGAAGGTTCTATTATGGACTTTCAATATGTTGTTAATACCTTTCAAAATCAAAATTATAAAATACCTGCTGAAGATGCTGATATTAGTACTTTAGAGGTAACTGTTAAACCAAACGAAGCATCTACTACATCTGACTTATACAACTTAGTTGATACTGTTACTAATCTAACTGCTTCTACTAGGGTTTATTTTATTGCTGAAGGTGAAGATCAAAGATATGAAGTAAGATTTGGTGATGATAGTGTTGGTAGAAAACTTAAAGACGGTGAAATAATTAATTTAGAGTACTTAGTTACTTCTGGTTCAGAAGCAAATGAAATACAGAAGTTTACCTTTATAGGTTCTCTTAATGATAGTCTTGGAATTACACCTCCAAACGGAGATGTTACTCTAACAACAAAAGAGAAGTCACAACAAGGTTCTGCTGCAGAGACAGTTGAGTCTATTAAGTACATGGCTCCTAGATACTACTCATCTCAATACAGAGCAGTTACAGCACAGGATTATGCTGTAATAACTAAGAAAATATATTCTAATGCAGATTCTGTTATTGCTTATGGTGGTGACTCTTTAAATCCACCAATTTACGGTAAAGTCTATATTGCTATTAAAACTAAGACGGGTTCTTCTTTAAACGATGCAACTAAAAAGAGCATTGCTGCAGATCTTAGAAGTTATGCAATGGCATCTATTGACCCTGTAGTTATTGACCCAGATCAACTTTATATCTATCCTAAAGTATATGCTTTGTACGATACTGGTGTAACTAACAATACATCTGCTATTAAAACAAATATACAGAATAGTGTTGGTGATTGGGCTACTCAGACTCAGATTAATAACTTTAACTCAACATTTAGAAATCAACAATTCCAAAAGGCAATTACTTTATCCGATAAGGCAATTACTGATGTTTCTGTTCAAACATCACTTTTGAAATATATTAAACCTCAAACCAATCAAACTAATACTTATTGTATTTCTACTGGTTCTGCATTATACAATAGTGCTCCAAGTAATGTTGATGGTTCTGATTCTACTGGATGTAAGAAAGAACCTGTGATATTATCAGGTAATTTTAGGACAGCAGATAGACCTGGAATTGATCAGCAATTTGAAGATGATGGATTTGGTAAGTTGAGAACCTTCTATAACACTGGAAATAAGAAGGTATACACTAACAATAATGCTGGTTCTATTAATTATGATACTGGTGATATATGTATTGGTCCTATTAATATTGTTGGTGCTGGTGATAATGTACCATCATCTACAAATTTAAATCTATCTGATGCGGTTACTGGTGTAGGAAGTGTGATTGATGTCAATCAACTTCCAACGGATTTATCATTACCAACGTTGTTTATACCTTCCAACAGTTCTACTATTCCAGCATCTACTCCTGGTACTATTATCAATTTAATTAATCCAGAAGTTACAGTAAGTCCAACTGGTTCAACACCACCTCCTACTGTACCTCTAAATAGTTTGACACCAAAGGTCTTTAATCAAGCACCAACTCTAGTAGAAGTTGCTTCAATTAATAATACAGGTTCTCTCACTTCTAGTTGTTTCTAAATTAGATGGCAAATATCAATAAAGTCTCCCAATCGGTCAGGTCACAGACCCCAGCTTTCATAGAGGATGAATATCCTCTGTTTAATAAATTCATTGAATATTATTACAGATCGCAAGAAAAGACTGGATTAGGGCAAAATATTTTAAACAATTTCCTACAATATTTGGATATTGATAAACTGGATATAGGAATACTTGATGGTGTAACTAAGATTGTAGAACCTATTGGACCGACTGATGATACTATAGTTGTAGAGAGTGTAGACCCATTTTTAGAGAACGATGGATCTATTTTAATTGGAGATGAGGTAATATACTATGAAAAGACAACACATGCTCCTAATATTGCATTAAGTCCAGGTGTTTCATACGAACAGGTTAAACTTAAGTGGACAGGTCTTGCAAGTCCATTAACATTATTTGATGGTACAACAACTAAATTTGCGTTAACTTCTCAGAATAATCCAATTGCACCACCTTCTGCACAACATTTAATTGTACAGGCTTATGGTGAAGTTTTAATTCCAAATATTGATTATACTGTAGAAGGTACTGATATTATCTTTACCGAAGCACCAAGATTAAAATTGGATGCAGATGGTTCTTCTAGTACCTTTATTACATATTTGAGTGGTTTTGTTGAGAATAATATTATAGGAATTGACAATTTATCAAATAGTTTTGGTGATAGTAAGCGTCAATTCACTATGACAAGAAATAGTGAAGTATATGAACCTGTTATAGATGAATATGTTTTAGCAGTTTATGATAATAAACTTCTTATTCCTAAAATAGACTTCTTTATTGATGGAAATCAGTTTATATTTAAAGATACTCCTTTAAATGGTAGATTCTTATCTTTATACTCTGTTGAAGCACCAATTCCGTCCTTTGGTTCAGGTGCTATTGGATATGCACGTATAGATGATGATGGTACTTTAACTGGTGTTTCTACAAGTTCTAATGGAAGTAATTATAGATTTGAATATCCCCCAAAAGTTTCTATAAATTCTGATACTGGTTCTGGTGCATCTGCTACAGCATTGGTTAATGGTATTAAGAATGTTTCTCTTCTAGATGGTGGATATGGATATAGTGATACAAACCCACCTTTAGTAACTGTACAAGCACCTACAAAACCAGGTTCTACTACAGCAACTATTAAAGCAACTGTTACAGATGGTGCTGTTAGTGGACTAGAAATCACCAATTCTGGTAGTGGATATACATTCACACCTAGACTTACTTTTACACAGCCTGGAGGTGCTACAATTGCTCCTCCAACCATGTCTAATGGTTCTATTAGTGGTGGTATAACTGTAACTAAGGGTGGTATTGGTTATACAACTGTACCTGACATTTATGTTGACCCTCCAACTGAAGAAAATGGGATTAAAGCATCATTAAGAGCAGTTTTAACTGATGGGCAGGTTAGTAGTGTTGAGGTATTAAATGCTGGTCAAGGATATGTTGGAACTCCTAGAGTTGCTATTGTAGACCCCACAGGAGCACAAATTCTACAAACTAAGGTTGATGGTGATGGAAGAGTAACTGATATTGAACTTTTAAGTGGTGGTAGTGGATATCAAGATGTTCCATCTGTTTATATTGTTGATGAAAGAACAGACCAAATTGGCAATTATGCAGGTGGTTCTGATGCTACTGCTATAGCTACCATTTTCAATGGTCAAATTATTGATATTAATATAACCAATTTTGGTTCTGGATATAGTCCAACTGAACCTCCAACTATCTTTATTCAATCACCATCTTCAGCAGAAGCATCTGGTACTATTGGATTGAATGAAGTTACTGGATTTACAGTAAATCAGAATGGTTCTTTATATACCAAAGCAAAATTTGAAGGATGTGCTAGAGCAGCAAGTGGTATTAAAGAATATACAGAAGATGGTAATGCTGTATTCTCTTCTGCTACTGATGCTTCATCTGCTGTAGTTAATACTTCAGTTAAATGTTTAGATGCATTATTCATTAAGAGATTACTTGATAAGTATACAGAACAGTTCTTACCTGATGTACCTTCTCTAGATTATTCTCAAATTGACGTTAGAACAGCAATTAAGACCATTAAGGACTTTTATGCTTCTAAGGGTACTTCATACAGTATTGCTTATCTCTTTAAGTTACTATATGGTGAAACTGTAAGTATTTCATATCCAAAAGACCAAATAATTAAGCCTTCTGCTGCTACTTGGTCTATTGATACCATTCTTCGTGCAACTTTAGTTAGTGGTGATTCTCGTAATATAAAAGATGCTTTATTAATACAAGATAGGGATATAGCAGATAGTAATGTTCAAGATGCAAGTGCTCTT
>MDSV01002328.1_pt1 | contig 14272 bp, 9 predicted proteins | sample 810851 | NCBI WGS metagenome assembly MDSV01 (sample SAMN05326640, study PRJNA326480) | marine metagenome | isolation source: seawater | place: Atlantic Ocean: North East | collected 2012 | reverse complement strand
TCTAAATCTTTTTCTCTATATAATATCATTAGTAACTCCAGACACGAGGCGAAGCTCTTGTTTCATCCATGTCAAGATGAATAAATCTAGAACCAACATCACCTTTTTGTGCTACACCTATTCTTTTTACTCCGTGTTTTAGAGCTACTTCAATAACTTTAAAAGCTTGTTCTCTGTGGACAAGTATATCTACTGCTTTACCAGAAGCATGTGCTCCCGGTCTAGACTTCTTAGCTTCTATAGGATGTTTAGGAGAACGGTAAGCACTCGTAACAACAAAACCAAAAGCACACTCTTCTCTAATAGCTTCTAAGACTTTCATAAAGTCATCATCCATATTACATTCGCCAGTGTGTCGGCATTTTAATTCGTCTTCAGTAAAGTATTTGTAATTTGTCATTATAGTTTTGTAACTTTTATACCTGCCTTGCCTAGACCAGTAATGTTTTTTACTTTAAAATCTTTTCCTAATAGTTCAGAAACATAATTTTTTAATTCTGTGTTAGTAAATCCTTTTTGATAAGTACCACTACTTGTTATTACAGCACCATCTTCTAAGTTTGACAAGACACCTTTAGTAATATTATTTTTATTACCAAAAATATCAGAGCCTCTAGTAGTTATAATAGCAGTACCTTCTGGTTTTAAAATTCTACCTATGTCTAAAACTATATCGTTTCTAACATCAGGTTTAACAACATTGAGTACGTTTAAACTAACTACATTATCATAAGAACTGTTTGGTATTGCTGATGTTTCTGTAAAGGTAGGCTTAAAACCTTTTTTAGGAAATGGTTCGTAACTATCAGCTTTTAATATTTTAGCACCTTTACCTAATCCTGCACCAAAATCTAAAGTATCGCCTTCTTTTAATAAAGGTACTACTTTTTTATAAGTTCCAGAAGTTATAGCTACTTGAGTTTTCTGAGCATCAGCAGGGTCTACATCAGTTTTAACTTTTGTTTCTTTAAACCATGTTGGTGTTTTTATAGTGTCTGATTTAACTTCTACTTTAGTTACTTTTTTAGCAGGAAAACTTTTTAATAATAAAAATTCAGAGTCTGGACCACCTCTTAAAAATTTACTAGTAGTTACAAGGTCTACTCCTTTACTTTTTAAGTAGTCAAAAACTTCATCTTTAATTAAATAAAAATCTCCTGTGCCAATAGATTTGTTTTGATAATCTCTTAATTGACTTAATAAATTATATTTTTGTATTCCTTCTAAAGAGTTATCATCCATTACTTTAATTAAATCATTGTCAATTATTTTTAACATATCTTCTGAAGGGTCATCTAATAAATATGGTTTTGAAACTTTACTAATATCATATTCAAATAAACCAAATTTACTAGCAGGAACATCTTGTAATTTTTCTCCTGTTAAAAATTTTCTACCTAATGAATTAGGGTCGGCAAAAGAATCTGCATAAATTTTATCACCAGCAGTAAAAATACCTTTAACTTTTTCTACTCCACCTTTTGCACTTGCTAAATCTGTACCACCATGATAAACTTTATTAGGTAAACGTTTTATAATATTAGCTACTCCTTTAGCTGCTAAACCTCCAATTAAAAAAGCTTCTCGATATTTTAATCTATTAATAAGTCCACCTTTGTTTGCAGTTTTTCTTGCTAATCTTCGTGCTTCTAAACTTTCTAAAATACTTTTTTCCTTAAACATTTTTTCTTCTTCATACTCTCTTATAATAGAGTCTGCAATAACTGGCGAAACAGAAGCATAAGGCTCACCGGTAAAAGGGTCAACACGATTTTCAGGTTCTGATTTTACATCAGACACACCTTCAACTTTTCCCCCTAAAAATAAATTACTTCTAATGTTACTTTTAATATTACTTTTTATATTTCTACTACTAGAGTCTTCTTCTCCTTGAATAGTTTCTGCTGTTCCAGTTATAGCTTCATTAACACTTTTATCTATTTTTCTTGCTCCTTCTAATATAGGAGTATAAGGGTCTAAACCTGTAATATTTTTTATAATATTCTGAGTACCTATAAGAGGAGCTTTTCTTGCAAAAGTTTCAGTAAGTTTACCATACATTAAAAGGTTAACAGCATCTGAAGCTGTAGGTCCAAATAAATTTGATAGAGCAGCTACTGGATTTTTATTTCCATCAGCAACAGCTTCTGTATATCTAAATCCTGTTTCAAGAGGACCCATTAATCCAACTCTTTGAAAAGCTTCAGCTATTGTTAAATTAAAATTATCATCATCAAACATTTCTGCTTGTTTTTCTTCAGAGCTTCTGTAATAGTTAGTAGCTAATGCAACATTAGTAGCCATCATAGTAAAAGCAGCTACTTTAGGAGCATTACTTAAAGGATTAGTTATTGTATCTCTTGCAAAGTTTTTTAATACTGTATTTGAAAAAGCAAAAGGATATCTTAAAAACTGAGTAAGAATATCAAATCTAGGATTGGTCATGTATGTAGGTATCCTAGCTCTTTCTCTAGTAGTAGGAAGTATTACACTATTAGTAAATCTACCAGCTCCTCTAACAAGTTGATTATTATAAAAAGTATCTGTTTGTTTTGCTCCAGCATCTAACCATTTTAATCCATCTGCAATATCTATATTTAAATCAAACAATTCACTTTTTAATCTTTGAATTTGTAACAGTGGATTTTCTTTTGAGCCAGAAAAAAGTTCTGCTAATCTACTTTTATCTTTTACATCATCTAAAGCTTTTTGAGTTAGTTTAGTTTCATCTAATACATCTATACCTTGTTTAGTTAAAACATTTAATTTTTCTAAGTTGCCTCTTATTAAATCTTTTCCAGTAGAAAAAGCTGAAAGCTGTATTGTTTTTGTCCAAGGAGTAAGTAAATTTAATCTATAAAATGCACGAGCAACAGACTTTGTAATGTTATTTTGCATACCTTCACCTGCTAATCTATTAGTCATGTCTGACATAGATTCATCAACAGCTATCATTACACTTCTCATTTCTTTTCTAATTTGAGTATCACTTAAATTATATTTTTTACCAATTAACTCTCCTGTTTCATCTACTAATATTTTATGACCATTTTTTATTGCATCAATAGCACCTTTAACAGCACTACTAGGTTTAGCTTTTGTAAGAGGTATAAAAGCTTCTGTTAAAGAACCTATAGTAGCAAGAGGTAAATAAGCTACAGCATTTGCTAGTTTTGTAGCATCATACAAACCTTGAACTATATCGCTATTATAAGATTTATCTTTACCAGTTACAGACCTATATAAATTTACTAAGTCTGTTTTTTGTTTTTTTGTTAGTCCTTTTCCTCTAACATCTCTTAATTCTTTATCTATAACATTTACATATCTTTTTGTAAACTGTGATTCACTGCTTTCTCTAAAACCCATTAGCAGTCCATCTTCTGTTTTTCCTGTTATTTTTACTGGATTAGGTAATAAAAAAGTTCTTTGCTCTTCAATTATTTTAGCAGAGTTAAAAGCATAATTAGTCACTACTTCTGTTAAATCATTATTTAAAAATTCTTCAAAAGCGTTATCATCTAAATTTTTAAAAGCTCTTGATTGCGTAAGTAAGTGTGCATGAGCTGAATATAACTCATCATTTTTATTTAACATTGCATCAACGATATCTCCTACATTGTCTGGAGTAACACCATCTACTTTTTCATCTAATAGTTTTTTTTCAAAGTTTTGTCTGTTATCTTCAATAGCTTTTCTATTCCAAGAACGAGTAAAATAATTTGGAATTGGATGTGGTTTTAATCCAGCAGCTGTAGCATCAGTAACTATAGTATCAAAAAATTTTCTAAACTCTACAGCTGATTCCTGTACTGCTTTACTATACTTAGCAGGACTAGCTCCTCTTAATATACGAATAACATCTATTTCATCTTCAGGTAATATTTTTCCTGCTTTATATATTGGAGCTAATGCTAAGTCTCTGTTTGCTATATAAGTACTTCTAAGAAAATCTAAATCTTCTGCATAAGAAAAACCTAATCTTTTTGTAGATAGTGTAGTAAATTTTTTTTGAAAATCGTCTGTAAATTTTTGTCCAAGTTCTTTAGCAGTTGGAGAATATTTAGCAACAGTTTTTAAAATAGAATTAGCATTTCCAAAACTTAATGCTAATGCTTTATCTTTAGCTATTGATAATTTATATAAGAGTTCACTTCCTGCTTCTTTACGATACTCGTCATTACTAAATAAACGACTTGACTTATCTTGATATATAGCAGAACGCTGTGCTAAATTACCAAACAACCCACCAGTTAAAGCACCTAATGCAGTACTACCAATTAATTCAGGAGCAGAATACATTTTTCTTAAACCAACATTTAATTCTGTGTTTTGTCTAAAATGATTATCTAAACCTGTCCATGCTCCTACTTCAGCAGCACTAATGCCTGTTACTTTTCTTATTTGTTTTTTAGCTGCAGTTTTTAAATTAGCTTTTGTTACTTCTTTAGCCCCAGCTAATGCAGCAGTTGTTACACCTTGTCTAGCTGCTAAAGAAGTTCCTCCAGTAACAGGAGTCAAAAAAGCAGCAGCAATTAAAGTGGGGTCAAAAACCATGTCTACGGTACTGTCTTTAATAAGTTCAAAGTATTGTTTAAGACTTCCCATATCAGAGTTGTCAAACCTAGAACGAAGATAAGCGTAGTCTTTTTTTTGTTGCTCAGTAAATTTTTTACTTTGCATAGCCCTATTCATGCCACTAAATAAATTAAAATCAGAGTCTCTTAAATACTCAAAAACATCACTAGAGTTTTCACCAACAGAGTTTAAAAATCTTTCAGCAGTTTCTTGAAAATTTTCATCTTTTTCAAGTTCATCTAAAGTAGTTTTTTTAAAACTTGTACCTGTATATCCAGAAGTACTGTAGTTACTAGCATTAATATTTTTATATATTTCTGGATTAAATTTAAAATCGGACACTACTTACTCTCCAAATAAATACCCTAAACCAATAGCTGCTCCCGTACCATAAAGTCCTTTACCTTTTAAATTTTTACTATAACCAACTATTCTACTGCCACTTATTTTAGTTATATTGTTTAGTAATTTTGTACTGTCTAAAGAAGTTCCTTTTGGATTTATAGATTTTATAACAGCAACTTTCCAAGCTGGTAAAGATTTTAAATATTTATCTAAACTTTTTTGATTTTTAAATCCTAGTAAAGGTCCTTTTTTAACTTTTTCAAAAGATTCTGTAATCCATTGTTTTGCTTTAGGAGACTGCATAAATTTTGTTGTTGCTGTACGAACTGCTACTTTTCCACCTAATTTTAATAAACCATATCCCGGAATTAACCAAGTAGCATCAACTAAATCTAACTTATCACCTAACATAAATTCAGTTATATTTCCTAAAACAGGAACATTATTAACACTTTGTAAAAAAGATTCTTCTTCTTTTATAATTTTATTTTCTTCATCTGCAATTATTTCTGTAAAAGTTGTGTCTACAGTTACTGTTCCTTTAGAAACTTCTTCTATTATGTCACTAAATGCTTTTTTTGTTTCTATTTGAACATCTTCAGTTGTAGAACTTTTATTAATATTTTCTATAAACGTGTCTTTAAATTCTATAAGTGCTGCTGTACCTGATGAATCAAAAATATCTTTTGCATATATTTTAGTTCTTGATGCCATAATTTCATTTTGATTTTTGGTTCCATCTAATAATACCTTATCAATATCAAATAAAGAAGGTTCTGCTTCTATATCATATATTGACAAACCGTTTTGTAATTGTGCAAAAACAAACTTAGCAGCTTGAGAATTAGAAATACTTTTACGAGTTTGAAGTTCATAAATTTTTCTACCGTAAGGTGCAGCTAAAGTTGGATTCTTTTCTAACTCTTTAAAAAGTTCTTTATCAGTATTTTTAGATATACTTTTTAATAAAGAAATACCAGCTTCTATTTCTGCTTTAGCTTGAGTAGTTGAAAAATCTATAGGTTCTTTTTCTGGTTGGCTTTCGTCAGCTACAAATTTAAAATTTACTGGTAGTCCTGCGTCATTATATTCTTGCCAACTAGTTCCTTGTTTGTCTCCTTGTTTGTCTCTTTTAATTGAGCCTTCAACTATTGCTCCTGATATTAAACCATCTTCTTTAGCTATTCTAATTTTAGTTAACAGCTCTTTTAAATTTAAACTATCATCAATAGGTTTTACAGCTTCTTTATATTCTTGTATGCTATCGTATAAAGGAGAATTATAAATTATATCTTTTTGTTTTTTATTTTTTGCAGCAATAGTAGCAGGAGTTTCTGATTTAAATACATTTTTAATTGATTTAGTTGCTGCTCCAAATATACTTCTAGGATTATTTTGTTTAGCTATTACATCATAATTTTTTACAAATTCTTCATACGAAGGAACTTCTGATAATTCTTTATACATCTTATCAAATTCAGGAACTAAAAGTTTTGCTCTATCTTCTGCGTTTTTAGTTATATATTGTTGTAGTTGAAATCTGTTTAATGCAGGAAATTCTTTTTGAATATCTTCTTGAGTTTGACTAATAATATAATTTTTAATAAATGTTTCTTTATTAGGAGCATTTTCATAACCTTTTAATTGTTCTCTTTTATTTTCAAGATTTTTTGTATAGTTTATATAAGCTGCTTTTGCTGGAGCATTGTTAGCATCTAAATTATCTGCTCTTTGATTTATAAGAAAATTAATTCCTTTAACTGCAGTATCAGCTATTAATAATTTTTTAGCAAAGTCTTCTTGGTCTTTAATTGTTTTTGCTCTTCTTTCTCTGCTTTCTTGGAATACTTGTTCTCCAAAAGCTACACCACCATCACCGTACATTTCATCTGCCATAATCTTATCCTCTCTCTAGTAAACTTTTAGGTTCTTCTTCTTCTTGCATAGGCTCTTCTACAGGCTCTGTTGTTCTAGCCATTAAACTTTCAGGAACTGGAGTACTTTCTATTTGTTCAATAACATTTGTAGGTACAGCTCCTGCTGGTATATTTTTACTTTCTCCTACTTTAGTCTTAACTGTTTCTGCAATGTTTTTAGCTTTTTCTTCTAAGATATTTATTTCATCAGAATCACCACCTTGAAGTTCTTCAATTTCAGAATCACCAGATAGTCTATATTCAATATCAGCTTTTTCACATAAAGCCATTAAAACAAACATTAAAGGTTCTAATAACATTAACATTAAATCGGGATTCCATTTACCTTCTCTAAAGCCAACATAGCCTATTTGTACTGCAACATCTGAAATAGTTGCTCCTTGTCCTATACCAACTACAATGTTAGTAAAATTTTCTTCAATTAATAATTCACCAACAGTATAATCTAAAGCTTCTTTAAAATTAACAAACTCTGGAGCTTGTTCAAAAGGTCTTCTTTGTTCTGGGGAACTAGTCAATGATTGACCGGGAATAGGTCTACCTGCATTTGCTAATACATCTATACCTTCTTGGTTGTATTCTTCTAAGGGTAATTGTTCTACCATGTTTTATCTCCTATGTAATATTACGAATACATTGATTGTCCAAACTGATTCATATAATTACTATAATTAGCACTAGGGTCTATTGATTGACTTATATCAGCAGCGTTACTATAATTATAACTCATCCATGAATTACCATTTGCAGATTGCATAGTATTAAATGTATCATAAACTGAATAATCTCCTTGATAAGAAGCACTAGACATGTTAGCTATATTATAAGTTTTAGTAGTATATTCTGGAAGCTCTCCTCCTAAACCTTCATAAAGTTCTTCTTGAAACCTTTGTCCAATAGCTAATTGACCACCAGTTTTTAAACCCTCTACAGTAACATCAGCAACAGTATCTGCTAAATCAAAGTTTTCAATTCCTGTTGATATCTTAGTTCTAATTTTACTTTCAGGATTAAAAAAGTTAATATCTTGTAGTTGTCGCTGTGCCCAATTTTTAGCCCCTGCAACAATTCCTGTCGGTGTTTTTACAATTTCTGGTCTTAAATCTAAGTTAGTAAATTTTAAATCATTTACTTGTGAAGGACTATATAGTTCATTATTAGGAGTTTTAAATAAATTATCTGAACTTATAATTTTACTTCTTCTAGCTGCTATTTTACTCTGACTACCAGATAATAAACTGTCAGTTTCAACAGCAGCAGTAGGAACAGTTTCACCACCTATTGCTTTTGAACTATCTTTTAAAGAATTTTCAACTCCTGCTTTAAAACTTCCTTCACCTGAACTAGGAATAGACTCCCAAGCTGCTTCTTCTGCTAAAAAATTATTAGATAAAACAGTTTCGTTTGTAACAAATCCTCTACCTTTTATAAAATTACCTGTTCTTTCTAAACCTGCAGAAATAGTATCAGCAATTCCAGTGTAAACATTTTGAACAAATGTACCAGCTTTATGTACTAAATCTAAACCATGACCTAAAGCTTTAGAACCCCATCCAGCTTTTGAAAGAAGATTTTGAGACCAAGTACCTAGTTTACCTAAAGCACTAGTCGCAAAACCATTTAAAGCCCCGAAGGCATAGGGCATTAGAAACATCATTCCTATCTGACCTAGTACTCCAAACTTGTTAAAAAATTTAGTAACCGGTTTAAAAAGTTTAGCTATAGGCTTAACTATTTTTTTAGCTATCTTTTTAACTCCTTTCCATATTTTACTTAAAAATCCCATAGTGTTTCTCCTTGTTTTTAACTTTCGTAGTCGTTACCATTAAATATTAAATCTACAGTACCTTGTATATTTTGAAAATTAGTAGACCAGTTTCTAGCAATATCTCCTTCGGTACTTGCTGCAGCTACCATAGCATTCATTTTTCTATCAGCTGTACTGTTAGCAAATTTAAAATCGTAGTCAGCTTGGTCTCTTAATTCTTGCCATAAAAATGCTTGTGCTTCTTTAGATAACTGAAAAGCATTTGCAACATTTTGTTGATTGACTGCATTTTGTGCAGCTGTATTTGCTAAGTTAGCTTTTCTTCGCCAGTCAACATTAGAATTAACTACAGCTTGAGCATTAGCAGCATTCCATTGGTCTCTATTAAAATCCATTTGCTCGTTAAATTGTGCTACTTGATTTACTATAGCTGCATTTGCTTTGTTAACGTCAGCAACTCTTTGAGCATCTCTAGCAGCTGCAGCATTAATAGCTTGAGCATTAAATTGAATATTAGCATTGTACTGACTTGCATTATACTGGTCAATCTGTGCAGCTAAACTAGCCATGTATTGATTAGTTTGATTTTCACTAGTAGCATTAAACTGAGCAGCAACATTAGCAGCTGATTGATTGCTTAACAAAGTTTGTTGTTGTTGTTGAGCTGTTAAAATATTAGCTTGTTGCGTTGCATTTAAGTTTGCTAAATCTGTTTGTAAAAAAGCTTGAGCATTTTGTATAGCTAACTTAGTAGTAAAATCTGCTTCAGCTAAATTAGCTTGTGACATTAGTACAGCATTTTGAATTGTTGCTTGTTGGTCATTACTTGCTTCGGTAAGTGAAACAGTTTGTAAAAATTTACTATTAGATAATGCTGTTTGTTGGTCAGCATTAAACTGAGCTATGTTTAATTGAAATACTTTATCAGCATTACTTAAAGCTGTTTGTTGTCTTAATTGTGCATTTGCTAATTCTTCTTGAGCTATTAAAGTTTTTTCTTGAGCAACTGATTGTTGAATAGCTTGAGCATTTGCTTGAGCTATTGGAATAGATGATTGAATAATAGCATTAACTAAATTATCTCGACCAACACTAGAAGCTTCTAAACCTCGTTGAGCTAACATTTGTTCTACTGCAGCTACTGCCGGACTTGCCCATGTAGGTATGTTACCATCTTGAATACCTGCTAGTAGTGAATCTAGTTGATTACTAACTAAAGCTTCTTCTGGTAAACCTTCTATAACTCCTCGTTGTGCTTCAGTAAAATCTGTAAGTCTATCTTCTAAAGCTTCTGGATTTTCTCCTAACTCAGTAATAGCATCTTCATCTAACCCAGCATTTCTTAATTGTTTCTTAGCTCTACTGACTCTTGCTAAAGTTGTACCACTTGCTTGAGCAGCTGTTGCCATTGCTTCTGGACTAAGCACACCGACTACTCTATCAGTAAGTGCACCTTCTTTTATAGTAACATCAGCACCTTGTATAGTAGGAACTCTAGCTACTCCAGCTGTGGTGGCTAGTGCATCATCATCTACTGTTGTTTGTGCAGCAGTTACTGTAGGAGCTGTAGTAACTTGTTCTGCTGTCATAGTTCCAGCAGTAATTGGAGTTGGAGCAGCAACTGTATCTATAGCATCTACTGTAGAAACTTGCTCAGTTGTTGGTTGAGCAATAGTACTAGCTGCAACTTCTGTTCTAGGAGCAATCTGTTCAGTAGTAGCTCTAGTGCCATCTAAAGAAACATCTTCAACTTCAGCTTTTGGTATATTACCTATGTCACCAGCAGCTATTTGTTCTGCTTGTGCACCTGTTCTTTCTATCCTTGCTCTTCTATCTGTTGCCATAGTTTCTCTCGATTGTTTAGCTGCTTCTTCAGCTGCTGTTTCTGCTGGGGTTTTTACAACTGGTGGTATATAACTTGTTGCATAGTCACTATATTTTTGTGTTAATTCATCATCATATTTTTTTCTTGCATTAATCCCTGCCATGCCCCTCCCACCTCTGGGTGGAGGATTTGTCGTAGCATAATTAGCTTTCCACTGGGCAAAACTTAACATGCCACCATTAGCAGCTTGAACTCTACCACCTTTACGATAATCTTTTCGTACTGAACTAGTACTTGCTCTATAACCTTTTTTCTTCTTCACAGTTTATTTTACCTTATTTCAAACAGTTTGTCAAGTTTTTCATCAAGTTTCTCCAATCTATCCATTACATTTTTCATATCATCTTTTAGTTCTTCTTTAGTTACATATTCTTTAGCTATCTCTTCTCTAGTTTTATTTAATAAAATATCTAGCCTTTTAGCTTCGTTAGCATTTTGTCTAATACTGTAAAGTATTGGTCCAAGTACTAATGTTATTATTGCGTTCCAAATAATGTATGATGATAGTTCCATAGTTATTCTGTTGGTTTGGTTGGAAATGTTACTGTGTTTGGAAAACCAGATTGCTCCGGTAAATCAAGTAAATCAGTTCGGTATTGTGCCCACTCTGTTTGTTTAGCTTCTGTTAGTTCATTCCATCGTAAAGGATTAGAAACTATAGGGTCTACTTCTAATGCTAATTTACTATCACGTTGAGCTCTAAGACTTGCTGCTAGTTCTGCATCTAGTTCTGCTTGAGTAGGTGCTACATAGGCTGCATAGTCTGAACCAATAAGTTCAAGCAACTTACTATTGTCTATAGTCATATCTGTGTCATTAGGATTTAATGTATAAGCTATCCAACCAAAAGTTGGATGGTTAATTTCTACATCAAACATAGTATTTTCTGCGTTTAATGATTGTGCGTTACGAACTTCTGTTATTTTTATAGACATTTTTTTACCTTTTTTTTATTATGATATTCTTACCCAAAGTGAAGTACATAATGCACCTGCAGCATTAACTGTACCACCTGCATATTCTGCAGTTTGACCCATTAATCGCCAAGTTCCAGACAAACTTTCATTTGAAAAACCATGTTGTCCTGAATAATCTGTATATGAGTTAGCTGTTCTCAAACTACTTCCTGCTAAAGTTGCACCACCATCTCTATCAGCTACACTCCCTGATGAATTAGCAAAACAATAAGTACCTACAGCATCAAAAACAGTATCTCCAACAGTTACTGTTCCAGAAAAAGTAGCATTTTCTGAAGTATCAAAAATTAAAGCATCTGCACCAGCACCATTATAATTTATTCTAAAAGTGTCATCAGTATGAGTATAAACATACCATTGTTGAGCTTGGTCATCTGTTGTTCGTAAACGTAAAGCTTTATTAGCTATTATGTCTCCACCAAAAATAGCATTACCGGCGTCAGACATATCAAGGGTAAGGGCAGTAACAACAGAACCACCATCATTACCTACAAAGTGCATATCTGCATCTGAAATAAGAGACTGTATAACAAAACTATCGCTATCATCTTTAAACTGTGCATACATAGACGAACCATCAAATAATCTTACTTCGCCATTATCGTCAGCACTTAAATCAATTCTACCTGCTGAATCAATAGTTAAATCTCCAGAACTTAAATCTATTTCTGTACCATCAATAGTAATATTATCAATAGTAATACCACCATCTAAATCGGTTAGTCCTGAAGTTACTTTTGTTAGTGCCATCTTATTCTCCTCCTTCTAGAGTTTCTATTCTAGTTGTTAGGTTGTCTATTATAGTTTGTTGTTCTTGGATTGCTTTTGTTAAGATTGCAGTTAATTTACTATAATCCATACCTTGCATTTCTTCCCCATCTTTTTCACCTACTATAGCGTATGGCACTACTGATTGTGCTTCATGGGCAATAAAACCTTCAACTATTTCATCAGTATTAGTTTTAAAATTGAATTGAGCAGGTTTTAAATTTTTAACTTTAGATATTGCATCCCAATCATAAACTAAGTTTTCCTTCATTCTGTAATCAGAACTTGTTACATAAGCTGTAGCTGAACCAGATGTAGTAATACGACCAACTTGACCATTGCTATTGTTAAAAGTTATATGATTACAAGAACTGCTACCAACATCTTTAGTATTTATTAGTCTACCTCCACTAGATACATTTAGAATTTCTACTCTAGCACCAGAAGTACCAACATCGCTTGTAGTACCTATCATAAGTGCTCCACCTGATGCAATTCGTATTCTTTCTGTATCATCTGTCAGAAATAACATATCTTTGGAACTGTTATAGCCAATGTAACCTGAATCACCACCTACTTGATTATTTGTATTAAGTTCTAAATAAACTGTACCTGCACTATTTTCAAATTTTGCTACTGTACCACCTGAGTCTGACCTTTTTACATGAAACAATCTATCAGGAGAAGTTTCTCCAATTCCAACATTACCAGAAGAATCAATTCTCATTCTTTCTGCAGAAGATTCAGTGCCGTCAGATGTAGTCAAAAATCTCAAAGCTGTGGGATTATCTCCGTCTGCGTGTGTTCCCTCTGCTGTTGCTCTTATAGAAGCAAATTGGGTTGTTGCACTATTATCATCACCATAAAAAAGAATACCGCCCAAGTCATCATTTGCGACAATACTTGAGTCATCTCTGAATAAACTAATAAATCCTGCAGCATCTGTACCTGTAACTTGTAATCCTATGTTTGAAGCTATTGAAGTTGTAGAACCAATTAAAACGCTACCAGAACCATCAATTATCATACGTTCAGAACCACCAGTATCAAACCTAATTTTATCTTCGTCAGAGCTTTCCTCTACTTGTATCTTCGTATCACCATCGGCATCTTGGAAAGTAGTTACAGCTACATTTGTAAATGTTATACATTCTACTTTTGTGCCAGTAGGAGGAGCAGCACTAAATGTTAGTGTGCTACCTGAAACTGCATAAGTGTCTTTGTGTTGAACAACACCATCAATAGTTACAAAGGTTTGATTCTCAGATGAAGGAGTTGTACTTAAAGCTAATGTAGTATCTGAACCATCACCAGTCATAGTATCTATAACAGGAGCAGAACCTACAATACCTGCTTCAACTGTAAATACTTCTATAACTCTACTATTAACAGGAGCTGTGGCAAATGTTAAAGTTGTGCCTGATACAGTGTAAACATTATCTGCTTGATATACCCCATCAATAAATACTAATAAATTATCTTCGTTTGATGCACTAATACTTAATGTAAATGCTGTTGTGCTTCCATCGCCTGTAAAAGTATTTTTTGTAAAAGCATTACCAACACTATTTCCACTTCCAGAAGAAGCAAAAGTAATACTATCTCCTGAAGCATCAGTAGTAAGTGTCATACCACTTCCAGCTACTAGTGTTAAAGTATCAGTAGTACTATCAGCAACTACGTTAGACTGTCCGCTAACTGCAATCGTAGAAAATAAATTCTGTGAACCACCACCACCAGAGGAGGCAAAAGTAATTGTATCGCCAGAAGCACTTGTAGTAATCGTCATGTTACTACCAGCTACTAAAGTAAGTGTGTCTGCTGCTGCATCAGCAACAACATCATCTTGACCAGAAACAGATATAGTTTTAAATGCTTCTGATACTGAACCACCACCAGTAACACTAAAGTCTAATGTGCCATCAGAGTCTTCATAAGTTACAGTAATATTTGATTCAGTGTTACTAGATACCATAGCACCTACAGTATCTTGAATAACTTCTGTTAAGTCTAT
>MDSV01090720.1_pt1 | contig 14273 bp, 13 predicted proteins | sample 810851 | NCBI WGS metagenome assembly MDSV01 (sample SAMN05326640, study PRJNA326480) | marine metagenome | isolation source: seawater | place: Atlantic Ocean: North East | collected 2012 | reverse complement strand
TGACTATAAAGTAAAATGTGCAATTGGTAAAAGAGGAATTGGAATTAAAAAGAAAGAAGGTGATCTAATTACCCCTAAAGGGATGTTTAAAATAAGGAGTATTTTATATAGGAAAGATAGAATTAAAAATTTAAAGTCAAAAATTAAAAAGATTATAATTAAAAAAAATATGGGGTGGTGTGATGATCCTAAATCCTCGCAATATAATAGAATTATAAAATTTCCCTTTAATTATGGTGCAGAAAAGCTTCATAAAAAAGATCACACTTACGATATTGTAGTGGCCTTAAATTATAATTTTAAACCCATCAAAAAAAATAAGGGTAGCGCTATATTTATACATATTGCTAAAAAAAAATTTCAAAATACAGCGGGTTGCATTGCGATTGAAAAAAAATATTTAAAAGAAATTGTAAAAATTATTGATAATAAAACAGTTATTTTAATAAATTAGACTCTTTTACCAAAAATTGCACTTCCAATTCTTAAATAGGTTGCTTTAAAATTTAATGCCAGCTGATAGTCAGATGACATACCTAGACTTAGCTCTTTAAATCCTAGAGACGCATTTAGTTCAGATACACTTCTAAAATACTTATCTGTATTATCATCGTTTGGGGGTATTGCCATTAAACCTAAAATGTTCATATTTTTCTCTTTGCTGCAATAATTATAAAAAGCATCAACTTCACCATAAGGAACTCCTGATTTTTGTTGTTCATTTCCAATATTAACCTGAATAAAATAATTGATAGATTTATTCAATAAGTTCTGAGATTTCGATAAAACATCCGCTAACTTTTGATTATCCAAAGAGTGAATATAATCAAAAATTTCTACCGCTTTTTTTGCTTTATTGCTTTGTAATTTACCAACCATGTGTAATTTTAATTCTGGTTTTATTTTCTTGATTTCTTTCCATTTTGACTCGGCTTCCTGAACTTTATTTTCACCATAATGAAGGTGTCCATAATCAATTAAGGGCATAATATGCTTCAAATCAAACGTTTTACTCACAGCAATAATTTGAGCAGAATTTTTCATTTTTGAATCAATAATATTCGATTTTATTTTATTGAAGCTTTCGACTACTATATTCATATGTTTTCAACAAAGAAAAAGTATTACTTAATAATAGAAAATACCAGAGATATTGATCTGAATAACATTAAATTATCTAATAAGTTTATTATTATTTATCGTAATAACAATAAAATTGAAAGCATTACAGAACTAAAACGTTTTAGATCTCATTGTAGAATAAAAAAAATAGGGTTCTTTGTTGCAAACAACTGGAAATTATTAACTCTATTGAAGGCTGATGGATTGTACATATCTGCGCATAATAAAGACCTTAGTTTAGCAAGATTTAGAAAGATTAATTATCAGTTAATAGGGTCTATACATAATATTAGAGAACTTAGTATTAAAAGAAAACAAATGTGTTCTACTTATATCGTTTCTAGACTATTTAAAACTAATTATAAATTTAAAGACAGTTTTTTTGGTGTTATAAAATTTAATCTTTTTGATATTTCCGGAAGAGGAAGTTTTGTGGCTTTAGGTGGAATAAATATTAATAATTTGAACAAACTAAAATTAGTCAATTCCGATCTGGTTGCATTATTATCTCAGGTAAAAAAAAAGCCGGCTATAATTAGCCGGCTTTTTTAAATATTTTTAATCTAACGTAAGATTAAAACGCCATTATAGCTGAGAAGATAGTCTTATTTTCTTCTTTACCAGTTACATAGTCAGAGTTGTCAGTATCAACGTGGAATATTCCTAACGTTGCACCACCAATGTTGTAAGCGATTTGGAATATATCCGCTTCTGCTTCAACTTTGTTGTCTACGTAAGTAGTACCGCCTTTAGCTGCTAATGTTTTATCGTTTCTTTCGTTTTGCTCAACTTGGTAAGAAATTGATAAGTTTTCATTAACTGCAAACTCTATACCCATACCTGTTGTTAGGTATTGTTCTGCGTTTGAAGCTGTAGCTGTGTCCGCTGACGCAGTTGCTGCTTTATTAAGAATACCGTTTTCTCCGTATCCTTGCATAGCACCAACTTTAAAGTTGCCCATTGCGTATTGGAACGACATGTTACCACCGCTTTTATTTTGTCCTACGTTTGTACCAGTTGTGTTAGTTACTTCGTAGTAGTCAGCAGCAAGTGATAAACCTTCTATTGGAGCAGCTGTCACTTTAATTTGTTGTGCACCTGTTCCTGTAGCTCCACCTGTTACTACACCACCACCGTTTTTGTAACTATTACCTTGGCCGTCACCTGTATTCGGAGCGTAACCTACCGCTATCGAAATACCTGCTGGCAAAAGGTCTGCTGGCATGTGGTATTCTATGTGTGGATCAGCTGATACATCGTATCCCCAACCACCTAGACTTACCATTGTATTTCCTTCATCTTGACCAGTACCTACTGCACCGATACCGTATGATAGCTCAGTAGAAAGTCCACCTTCTGCATCATAAATACCGAATTTACCTAGGTCACCAAGACCGAAAACTAGAGCCGTGTCATCATTAGAAGCTGCTCCACCATCTGCCATATCTAGCTCTGTGTGGTAGTTCCAAGTATAACCATTATCTAGTTCTCCTGATGCTGCAAACATTAATTCGTTTGATACACCAAGACCTTTGTTAAGATTGTTTGAATTTCCACCATTAATTACGTATGAAGCTTTCGCTGCACCAGTAACTGTTAACTCTCCTGCTACTGAAGCAAAAGATATTAGTGAAGATGAAACCAATACTAACAATATTTTTGTTATATTTTTCATATGTTTTCCTTATTGTTTATTATTTAAATAATAATTGTTAATTTTTTATCAAAAAGGCTCTATTAGATGTCAAAAAACAACGAAACTTAAGCTTTTTTTAAGCTATTGTTGCATAAATGACACACCAAAATTACACTAAAATAGCCCTCGATTTCATGATACTTAAATTATGATAATTAATAATTTTACTGTATTAAATTTTAATGAATAAATCCAAATTTTTTCAAATATTCCTTATAATCTCAGCTTTAATGCTAACTCAATCTTGTATTAAATTTAAGAAAGTTGATCAGAGACAAATACCAGATGGAGCAATGGCAAAAGCTAGAAAAAATGTAGAAGAAGGAAGAGGGGCTTCTATTGGAGGTTTGCTAGGCAGATCGGGAAAAACTACTTACGAATTTAGTACTTCAAATCCTATGTGGAGAGCTTCGTTAGAAACATTAGATTTTTTACCTTTAACAACAGTAGACTATTCTGGAGGTATCATTATATCTGATTGGTATTCGGATAATGCATCAACCAATCTGGAGGCAATTAAAATCTCTTTAAGATTTTTGTCAAATGACGTGAGAACAGAAAGTCTAAAAGTTACTGTACACAAAAAAACTTGCCCTGCTAATAGTAGCAACTGTAGAATTACTTTATTAGCTAACACGAAAATTAAAGAGGAATTACATTCTACAATAATTAGAAAAGCTGCGTTGCTAGAAAAAGAATCAAAAAAAAAGAAGAAATAATTTTTGAATGGAACGTGTAAATTTTCAAGTAATTGAAAAAAAATGGCAAGAAGAATTTGCTGCTCAAAAACTTTATAACAAAAAAGGGGAAAAATTTTATTGTTTAGAAATGTTTCCTTATCCTTCAGGAAAAATACATATGGGTCATGTAAGGAATTATACTATTGGTGATGTAATAGCTCGGTATAAATTTATGAAAGGTTATAATGTTTTGCATCCAATGGGATGGGACGCCTTTGGTTTACCCGCAGAGAACGCAGCAAAATCAAATAAAATTAATCCTAAAAATTGGACACAAGAAAATATTAAAATAATGAAATCTCAATTGAAAATGTTGGGATTATCAATTGATTGGGATTTGGAAATATCAACTTGTGATGAAGACTATTACAAACATCAACAAGAGCTTTTTATAGATTTTTATAATCAAGGCTTAGTATCTAGAAAAGAAACATATGTAAATTGGGACCCTAAAGAAAAAACGGTTTTAGCAAACGAACAAGTAATTAATGGTAAAGGATGGAGATCTAATGTGGCAGTGGAAAGAAAGAAATTATCTCAATGGTTCTTTAATATTACAAAATTCTCTGACGAACTTTTAAATGATCTTGATAAATTATCAGGATGGCCAGATAAAGTTAAACTGATGCAAAAAAATTGGATTGGTAAATCAACTGGGTGTAACTTAGATTTTAAATTAGTTAACGAAGATACAACAATAAAAGTATTTACTACACGACCAGATACAATTTTTGGAGCAAGTTTCATTGCAGTTTCGGTCGATCATGAAATCTGTAAAGACTTTCATAAAAATAAAAAATTTATTAGATTTAGAGAAGAATGCTCAAAAATAGGTACTACAGAAGAAGCTTTAGCCAATGCAGAAAAACAAGGTTTTAATACAGACTTATTCGTTGAACATCCTTTTATAAAAAATAAAAAGTTGCCCGTGTTTGTGGCAAATTTTGTTCTAATGGATTACGGAAATGGAGCAATTTTTGGTTGTCCTGCACATGATCAAAGAGACTTTGACTTTGCTAAAAAATACAATTTACCAATTATCAGAGTAGTACAAGGTAAAGATAGTTCTGAACAAGGTAATGAAATGAAAGAAGCTTACACCGATATCGGTTTAATGGTTAATTCAGAATTTCTGAATGGTTTAGATATTTTAGAGGCAAAAAAAACAGTTATAGATAAAGTTGAAAAATTAAAAATTGGAAGCAAACAAATTATGTTCAGACTTAAGGATTGGGGTATTTCAAGGCAAAGATACTGGGGTTGCCCAATACCAATGTTATACTTAAAAGATGGCTCTGTAGTCCCAGTAGATAAAAGTGAACTACCAATTAAATTACCAGAGGACGTAGATTTAAATTCATCCGGAAATCCATTGGAAAATCACCCCAAATGGAAAAAAACAAAGTATTTTAAGACTGGAGAACCAGCAACAAGAGAAACAGATACTTTGGATACTTTTGTTGATTCCTCTTGGTACTTTTTAAGATTTTGCTCTCCAAAATTCAAAAACGGGCCTTTCAATGAAGAAGAGGTTAATAAATGGCTACCAGTTGATCAATATATTGGCGGCATAGAACATGCAATTCTTCATCTTTTGTATTCGAGGTTTTTTATGAAAGCAATAAAAAATTGTAATAAAAAGATTAAATACACTGAACCTTTTAATAATCTATTTACTCAAGGAATGGTTTGTCATGAAACTTATAAAGATGAAAATGATAATTGGTTATATCCAGATGAAATAGAAAAATTAACAAATAATAATATAGTTAAAAAATCAGATAATTCAAAAGTTAAGATTGGGCCTTCAGAATCTATGTCTAAATCCAAAAAAAATACTATTGATCCAGAAACAATGATAAAACAATATGGAGCTGACGCAGTTAGATGGTTTATTTTATCAGATAGTCCACCTGAAAAAGACGTGCAATGGTCAGACACTGGAGTTAATTCATCAAATAAATTTTTACAAAAAATTTGGAATTTAAACCAAATTATAATTAATAGATCTGAAAAAAAAGACAACGATGATGAAAAAATTTTTGAAATCAAGCTTAATTTATTTATTCATAAAATTGACACTTCTATTAACAACTTTCAATTTAATGTCGTAATTGCAAATTTTTACGAAATTTTTAGGTTTTTAAACGACTCTATAAATATGAAAATTAGAAACAACGTTTTTAAAGAAAATCTCATTAAAATAATGAAGCTTTTGTTACCTTTCGTGCCTCATTTAGCGAGCGAATGCCTTGAAAATTTAAAATGCAAAGAAGCCAATCTATGGCCTAAAATAGATGAAAAAAAATTAGAAGATATTCAAATTAACCTAGTTATTCAAATAAATGGAAAAACAAGGGATGTCTTGAATGTAAAAAAAGATCTTTCAGAAACAGAAATAAAAAAATTAACTAAAGAATCTACAAAATTAAAGAAATATCTAATTGATAAAAAAGTTGTAAGAACTATCTTTGTTAAAAATAAAATATTAAACTACATTATTTGATTTATATGCCTCTAATTAGAAAAACATTTATCGCTGTTATTTTATTTATTTCCCTAATCGGCTGTGGATTTAAAGTTTCTAACAATTCCTCAATTACAAATTTCACAATTGAAAATTTAGAAGTTCAAGGAGATAGAAGAATTAATTTTAAACTTAAAAATGATCTTTTGTCGTTGTCTTCTCCAAATAACAAAGATTTTATTTCAATAAATCTAACAACGAAAAAACTTAAAAACATCAAGGAAAAGAACATAAGAAATGAGATAGTTAAATATCAAATAGTTTTGACATCTACAGTTAAATTTAATGTAAATTCGGAAGATAAATTATATCAAATGGAATTCTCAGTTAATGGAGATTATTTGGCCTCTAGCAGTTATTCAAAAACATTAAACAATGAAAAAAAATTGATTGATAATTTGACAAAAGAATTATCCAAAAATATACAAGATAAAATTTCTCTAAGATTAAATGATCTATAAAAGTTATATTATTGAACAAAACTTAAAATCTATCAGTAACCATAAGTCCTTTTTATTTTATGGTGAAAATCAGGGGTTAAAAAAAGAGCTAAAAGAAAAAATAAGACTTGAAAATAAAGATAAAGAAATCTTAAATATCTTTCAAGAAGATCTAATTAAAAATAAAAATTTATTAGAAAATGAAATATCGAATAAATCATTATTCGAGAAGAAAAAAATTTTCTTTGTAAATGAAGTAAACGACAAAATCTTTAATATTATCGAACAAATAATTGAAAAACTAGATGATGAAAAAATATACATATTTTCTGACATGTTAGACAAAAGATCAAAATTAAGAAATATTTTTGAGAAATCAAAAGACATAGGTATTGCTGCTTGTTATCCAGACAACGAGATTACAATTAAAAAACTAATTACTCAAAAACTAGGTAAATTTAAAGGTTTCAGCTCTCAAATACTAAATTTAGTTATTCATTCAACGGGTTTAGATAGGGATAAAATTAACAATGAGTTAGATAAAATTATTAGTTGTTTTTATAATAAAGAAATTGAGGTAGATAAGGTTGAGCAACTTATTAATACGAAAGCATCAGATGATTTTTTTGAATTAAAAGACGAAGCTATAAATGGTAACAAAAATAAAACAAATAAACTCTTAGCAGAAACGGTCTTAGATTCAGAAAAATATATTTATTATCTAAATATCATTATTCATAGAATTATTAAATTAAGAGAAATACAAGTTTTTAAACTAACAGACAATAATTTAGAAAATATTGTTGCCAAATTAAAACCTCCAGTATTTTGGAAGGATAAGCCAATCTTAATTGAACAATCAAAAAAATGGGATGAAAACAAGATAAGAAAAGCATTAAAAATGATGCTTGAAATCGAAGGAAAGATAAAAACTGGATCAACTATTAGAAATGATCTTTTATTTAAAAATTTAATTATTGACTTGTGCTTGGTAGCTAATTCTTCTTTAACAGTTCAGAAATAAATTGGAATTGATCTAGATCCTTATATTCTATAACCACCTTACCTGAATTATTTTTTTTATTAAAAATATTAACTTTAAGCCCTAATATACTTTCGAGTTTACTTTGCTCATCTAAAATATTCGAGTCAACTTGATTCTGGCCTGCTCTTTGAACACCTTTTTTTTCTCTAACTTTTAATTCGACACTTCGAGCGCTTAGTCTTTTTGAAACAATCTCCTCAGCTATTGATGATGCATTCGCCATTCCAATTAACGGTCTTGCTTGCCCAGCTGTTAAATTACCTTCTTCTATCATTCCTATGACGTCTGTTGGCAAAGACAGCAACCGCAAGGTATTGCTTATATGGCTTCTGCTTTTAGACATAAATTTTGCAATTTTTTCATGATCATATCCAAATTCGCTATTTAAACGTTCATAACCTCTCGCTTCTTCTATAGCGTTTAAATCATCACGTTGAATATTTTCTACAATCGCTACTTCTAACGCTTCACTGTCGTTTAACTCTAAAATAATAATCGGAACTTCATGCAAACCAGCCTTCTGAGCCGCGAGCCACCTTCTTTCACCAGCTATAATTTGAAATTTTTTTGATCCACTTTGTGAAGGTCTAACAGCTATTGGCTGAATGATGCCGTTTTTTTTAATAGAAAGAGCTAATTCGTCGAGTTTTGCCTGATCAAAATGAACTCTTGGCTGATAATCGTTTCTTACTAAATCGCTTATTGATGCTTTTTTTTGAGTGCTTATTTGCTCAGTACTAGATACTTGATTTGACTGATCTCCGAAAAGTGCGGACAATCCCTTTCCAAGGCCCTTTTTTTTGGATTGACTCATGCTGCACTTTCAATTTTAATTTTTTTCTTTTTTAAAAATTCTTCTGCTAACTTAAAATAAGATTTGCTACCTAAGCAAGATTTATCGTAAAATACACACGGCATGCCATGTGATGGTGCTTCAGATAACCTTACATTTCTTGGAATTACTGTTTCGTAAACTTTTTCTTTAAAATAATTTCTAGCCTCTTTTTCTACTTGAGAGGATAACTTGTTTCTTTTATCAAACATTGTAAGCAGAATACCTCTCAAATTTAACTGCGGATTAAGGTTTAATTTTATTCTATCTATCGTTTTTACAAGTTGTGTTATACCTTCTAACGCAAAAAATTCGGCCTGGAGTGGCACAAATAAATCATCAGAAGAAACTAATGCCATTATTGTAAGAAGGCTTAGGGATGGAGGACAATCAATAAATATATTATTATATTTAGAGAGTATCTCTGAATTATCTTTAAGGATTTTTTTTAAGACGAAAGCTCTATCTTTGTCGTTAGCTGTCTCCACTTCTAGACCTGATAAATTAACGTTTGATCCCACTAAATCTAGATTTTTAAAGTTAGTATTTTGAATAGCTTCTTTTAATGATATCTTGTCTATCAAGAGATTATAAATATTTTTTTCTTCATCATTGTTGGATCTGCCTAGTCCTGTAGTAGCATTACCTTGTGGGTCTAAATCAATTATTAAATTGTTTTGACCCAAAATGGACAGTGCAGAAGCCAAATTAATTGCTGAGGTAGTTTTGCCTACTCCTCCCTTTTGATTTATGACTGCTATAATAGATCGATCTTCCATTTTATTTAGCACTGACAACTAATATTTTCGAATCTTTACTTGTAACACTATCAATTAGAATATAGCTGTATTTTTTGTCTAAAGAAACATCATTTATTTCATTCTGTGCATTTTTTCCTTTTAAAATTATCAATTTGTGGGGTTTTTTGACTTTTTCACGTGAAATTTTAATAATTTCATTTAATTTCTTAAATGCTCGACACATTACATAATCAGCTTCTATATATTTATCGTTTTGATAAACGTTACCTTCTATATCAATTTTCAATTTCAACTTTTCTTTGACTATAGACAAAAACCTCCTTTTTATGGGTGATTTTTCATACAATTTCACGTGAAACTTGTTATTATTATCCAATATTTTAATAATTAATCCTGGAAAACCAGCACCAGTTCCAAAATCTGCAATAACTGGCCTCAAATTAGTATCAATCAGATCAATTAATTGTACAGAATCAAGAAAATGCCTATTCCAGATTTCATCTTCAGTTTTCTTAGAGATTAAATTGTACTTTTTATTGAAATTTAGGAGTAATTTATGAAAATGATCTAATTTCGAGAGCGTATTAGGTTCAACATTATAATTTACCTTTATAAACAGCTTAGCTTCGACTTCCTGCATTAAGCGCTATCTTTGTATTTTTTTTTTTTTATGTGAGAAAGTAGAATTATTATAGCTGCTGGAGTAACACCATCAATACGAATAGCCTGTCCCAAGGTTTTTGGCCTAACTATTATAAGCTTTGATTTAACTTCATTTGATAAACCGCTTAATTCTTCGTAATCAATATTATCAGGAATGATGGTTTGCTCATCTTTTTTAAAAGAATTGATGTCCCTCGCCTGACGATGCAAGTAACCCATGTAATGAGCGTCTATTTCAACCTGCTTTTCTATATTGGGGTCAAAGACAGGAATATTGCTAAATACTTGCCTTATTTTTGCCATATTTACATTTCTTTGACCTATAATCTCTAGACACGATCTTTTTACTCCATCCATAGCAATTTTGATTTGATGTTTCTTTGCTTCGTTTGGTGTTAAAAAATTTTTTTTAAGAAAACTATTTAGAGCAAATAATTTCTTTTTTTTTGAAACATAAATTTCTTCTCTTAAATTCGATATCAGACCTAAATCGATCCCTCTCTGAGTTAATCTTTGATCTGCATTATCTGACCTTAATGTTAACCTGTATTCAGCTCTTGATGTAAACATCCTGTAAGGCTCTGAGACTCCTTTTGTAATCAAATCATCGATCATGACACCAATATAAGAAGTCGATCTATCTAAAATAAATTGATCTCTATTTTGAGCTTTTAGAGCAGCGTTTATACCTGCTATTAGTCCCTGCGCAGCTGCTTCTTCATAACCTGTAGTTCCATTTATCTGACCAGCTAAAAATAATGATCCTATTTTTTTGGTTTCCAAAGTAGCTCTTAATTCTCTTGGATCAACATAGTCATACTCAATTGCATAACCTGCTCTTTTCATCTTCACTTGCTCTAAACCCTTGATTTTAGCTAATAATTTAAGCTGTATTTCTTCTGGTAAAGACGTAGATATACCGTTTGGATAGATGGTATTGTCTATGAGACCCTCTGGCTCTAAAAAAATTTGATGTTTTTCTTTTTCTTTAAATTTTACTATTTTATCTTCAATTGATGGACAATAACGAGGACCAACACCTTTTATATTTCCAGAGTACATAGCGCTTTTAGAAATATTATCACTTATGATTTTATGTACTTCATTATTAGTATGTGTAATTCCACATTTTATTTGTTTTGTATTAATCTTATTTGTTAAAAAAGAAAAATAATGATGTTCGTCATCAGCAGGCTGCATTTCTAACTCTTCATAATTAATTGAGTCTCCGTCTAATCTTGGAGGAGTTCCAGTTTTTAATCGTCCAATTTTCATCTCAAATTTTTTTAGCTGCTCACTTAATCCTGTTGAAGGTTTTTCATCATACCGACCTGCAGGTATTTGCTTTTCACCTATATGAATTAATCCATTAAGAAATGTCCCTGTTGTCAGTATCAATTCTTTAGATCTAATTTCTCTACCGCTTTGACATACAAAACCTACTAATTTGTTTTCAGTGAATAGAAATTTAATTACAGGATCTGCAAATACGTCTAAATTCTTATAATTTTGCAAAATTTTTTGCATATGCTCTTTGTATAAACTTCTATCTGACTGGGTTCTCGGGCCTTGGACTGCTGGACCTCGACTTCTGTTTAGTAATCTAAATTGAATGCCAGATTTATCCGCTACTGTACCCATTACTCCATCTAAGGCATCTATTTCTCTTACTAGATGTCCTTTACCAAGTCCTCCAATAGCAGGATTACAAGACATCTCTCCTATTGTCTCTATTTTATGTGTAAAAAGAGCTGTATTGACGCCCATTCTAGCGGATGCAGCTGCTGCCTCGCATCCAGCATGTCCGCCGCCTATAACCACAACATCATATTCTAATTTAGCCATCATCAGAATGTAACTGTCTGATTTAAGATTACAAGGGGTATTTTATTTACCTATGCAAAAGTCTTTGAATATTGAACCAAGAATTTCTTCTACATCAACTTTACCTACTATACTTCCAAGGTGTCTTGTGGCCATACGCAAGTCCTCTGCAGCTAATTCAAGATCTTTATTTTGATCTTTTTTAAGAAACTTATCAATCTCTTTTAAACATTCATTCAATTTAACTCTATGTCTCTCACGAGTTATTAAAGCACTATTATTAGAGGAAAATTTTTTGCCAAGCTTTTCCTTAATCTTATTAATCAATTTATCAATATTTTTATTTTTCTTGATGGAAACGAGAATTGTATCTACATCAAATTCATGATTCTGCTTATCTTGAATATCTGACTTATTTAATAAAATAATAGTATCTTTATTTATCATTTTCTTTATCTCTTTATTTATACTGGTCGTGGTATTATCTATAACTAATATATTTAAATCAGCTTCTTCAAATTTTCCTAATGCCAATTTAATACCTTTTTTTTCTATCTCATTTTTTGTTTCTCTAATACCAGCGGTGTCTGCAAGAATAACAGGATATCCGTCTAAATTTAAATACGTTTCAATTACATCTCTAGTGGTCCCAGCTTCATCTGATACAATGGCTACTTCTCTTTTAGATAATAAATTTAGTAGCGATGATTTGCCTGCATTTACCTCTCCAGTAATTGAAACACGAAACCCATCCCTAATTTTCTCTCCAATTCTATTATCTTCGATAACTTTTGAAATTTCTTCATGAATTTCTTTAATAGACTTATGAGCTGCTTGAAGCACTTTTTCCGGTAAGTCATCCTCTGCAAAATCTATTTTAGCCTCAATATAAGCTAAAGATTTTATGATTTTTTCTCTAAGATCATTGTAATAATTAGAAACATTACCTTGAACTAATTTTACTGCTTGCTGACGTTGTAATTCAGTTTCAGCATTAATTAAATCTCCTATACTTTCGGCTTTCAATAAATCAATTTTATTATTTTGAAATGCTAATTTTGTAAATTCACCGGGTTCTGCTAATCTACAGTTTTTTTGTTCAGATAAAACTCTAAGAAGAGCCTCAATTACAGCGTTACTACCATGAATTTGTAGCTCAGCCAAATCTTCTCCGGTATAGCTATTTGGACCAGGAAACCATAATAACAAGGCCTCTGGGTCAATTATATTTCCGTTTTTTGTATCATAAAATTTACAAAAATTAACTTCGTTTGCTTTTATTTTCATTAATCTAGTTAAATTTTTACAAATGTTTAAGGTTTCTTTTCCAGAAATTCTTATAATTGCAATTCCAGAAGGACCTCTTCCCGAAGATAGAGCGTAAATATTCATTATTCTAAAATGATAAACCTTTATTAGAAATTATTTTACTAAAATTTTTTAACAATTTATTATTACTAATATTTTTTAAAATTATTTTCTTAAAAGGATCTAAATATTTATTTTTTTTAAAAAACTTATGTGTGGCATCAACACCCAAACCTAAAATCATATTTTCTGGTTTCCTGCTTATGTAAAAATCACTTAATGCGTAGCTATTTTTAACCGAAATACCTAATTTGGTGTAATATTTTAAAATTTCTTTTAATTTTTTTATATCTCTTAGAACTAAATTAAATCCTTGACCAGCAACCGGATGTATTGCATGAAGTCCTTCTCCTAAAATTAAAATATTTTTTTTATAGTATTGTCTTTTAAGTCTAAGAGTAACGGGATAAGATTGTGCATTATCAATAATAATTTTTTGTTTAATACTTAACACTTCTTTGATTTTATCTTCAATAATTTTATTTATTTCTTTAAAATTAATATCATAATAACTCTTATCTAAACTCCAAACAAAAGAGAATTTATCTTTAGAAAAAGGAAGTATTGCAAGTGGTCCTTCTTTTAAGAAAAATTGACTCGTCTTTAATTTTTTGATTTTGTGTTTGATGTAACCTGTAATAGCTATTTCTTTATAGTCTTTTTTGATAGATCTATCTTTTATAATTTTACTATAGACTTTTGAATTACTTCCCAAACAGAGAATTGTTAGATCGTATGATTTTAAATCATCTATATTTTTAATTTCCTTACGAATTATTCTAATTTTTCTTTTTTTTATTTCCTTTAATAAAATATTTTTAATCTTATCATTCTCAAAAGTATGCATTAGACTATCGTTTTTTTCATTAAGGTTTAAAAAATTTATTTTTTCTTTATTGCTTTCGTAAAAAAGCTCTATATTCTTTGAAGGCCAGAATAGATTGCGGTTTAACGTATTAACGTTTTCTTTTAAAAATTTTAAATTAGATTCTGAAACAGCAGTGATTCTTCTATCTGCTTTGATTGAAGCTTTTTTAGCTAATAGATTGACTTCGATCCCTGGGAGCTGGTTCAAAGCAATGGCACTCACCAAACCAGATAAACCATCGCCAACAATGCATATTTTTTGTTTATTCATATTAAAATTTTTAACAATTTCATAAAAATGGTAAAAAGTACGTAAAACGATTCGAAATGAATACAAACTTTTTAGATAGTTTAACAAATTTTATAAAAAAGCGAACCTTTGAATTAT
>MDSV01059929.1_pt1 | contig 14273 bp, 12 predicted proteins | sample 810851 | NCBI WGS metagenome assembly MDSV01 (sample SAMN05326640, study PRJNA326480) | marine metagenome | isolation source: seawater | place: Atlantic Ocean: North East | collected 2012 | reverse complement strand
GGGTATCTCTGAACGACGATGTACTGGTCGCAAACGATGCCAGCGCTAAGGTCATTATCCGCGATGAATTCTTCAAAGATACGGCCCGCCTGTTCGGTCGTATTTACCTTGATGATTGTGAAGGCAACCAGGCCTCGGTAGACGGTGTCCCGGATATCCGCCTGTTTATGGAAGACGGCACCTATGTCGTGTCAGATGAAAATGGCGAATGGCACATCGAAGACGTCACTCCGGGCACCCACGTTGTGCAGATGGACACGGCCACAATTCCTCCATACATGGAGTTGATGGAGTGCCCGCAGCGCGGCTTCCACGCTGGTCGCAGCTACAGCCAGTTCGTTGATGTGCAGCCAGGTAGCTTCTGGCGCGTTGATTTCTTCCTGAAAATGCGTGAACCCGAAGTCGGCGAAATTCGCCAACAACTTGACCACGCCCTGCTGCCATTCACGGCGGAAGAAATGAGTGAGCGTCCCTACGCTTCACCAGTGGATCATAAGGTCCGTTACCGCTTTACGCTGGATGGCAATGGCCTGCCACTGCAGAACGTGACGGGTATGATCTCTCTGCCAGAAGGTCTGGTCTACGAAACGGGATCAAGCACACTGGATGGCCGGGCAATTGAAGACCCGACAGTCACTTACGGCAATCTCGTTTACCGTCTGAACGACAAACCTGAAAAATGGCAGAACGTCATTGAGTTCAATGCGTACATCAGCGACCGGGCGCCGATGGGTGAACTTGTCACCCGAGCCGTTACACGATTCCAGGCTGACGGCCAGTCACCGCAACAGATTCAGCCGGTCAGCACGTCGATTAAGCTGGTACTGCCGCCGAAAGAAGAAAACGTAAAACCCGTTGTTCCACCTAAGTTTGCCAACTTCTCGGATATTCTGACGGAAGAAGACAAGCTGAACCTGGTCAACGTCATTGAAGCACTGGACGGTCTCGGCAACCTCGAACTCAAGGTGATTGGCCATACCGACAGCTCACGAATTTCCAGTCGCGTGCAGCATATCTTCGCCAATAACCAGGTGCTGTCTGAAGCGCGTGCTGACTCGGTCGCGGATTTCCTCGCCAATGAACTGGGTATTTCACGCTCACAAATCATCGCTGAGGGGCGAGGGCCTAATGAACCTGTTGCTTCAAACCGAACCGCCGAAGGCCGCGCACAGAACCGACGTGTTGAGGTGAAGGTCCTCAACGCTGATGCAGTGGTTGATCTGGCGAGTGCTGGCAGTGATGTTCAGGTCGCTAAAGTACAATCCCTGATTCCCGGCCTGACCGGATTAATGGCCACAGCGGCGGGTAATCCGGCACGCCTGCCGTCCGAAATGGCCATCCCTGAGTATGACGAGAACTGGTTCCGTACCGCCCCGGATGAAGCTCAGTGGATCTGGCCACCACTTGATCGCAGCCCATCAATCAGCTCAACTAAGATTGCGGTATCTCATTCCAAGAAACAACGCGCTACGCTGACCTTAAACGGCAAGCCAGTGAGTGCTCTGAACTTTGACGGTAACACCAGCAGTAAAACCCGTGACCTGGTGATCAGCCAGTGGCGTGGTGTAGACCTGATGTCTGGCCCTAACCATTTTGAAGTAACGGTAATGGACACCGCCGGCCGTGTGGTGAAACGCATCAAGAAAACCGTGCACTTTGCCGAAGCGCCAGCCAAGGCCGAGTTTATAAAAGACGAAAGTATGCTGGTCGCCGACGGTATTAATCCGCCTGTCGTGGCTGTGCGTCTGACGGACAAAGAAGGCTTCCCGATTCGCGCTAACGTTCAGGGTCAGGTCGAAATCCTTGAGCCATACACTCTCTATAGTGAACAGCGCGAACAGGAAATCAGCCCGCTGACCGACATGCAGAAACCTGCGTATCAGGTTGGTCAGGATGGTATTGCACATATTCGTCTGGCCCCGACTTTCCGCTCGGGAGAGGTGGTCATGCGCTTCAAGCACAGCAATGGTCAGACCGACGAAATCCGCGCCTGGCTGAAGCCAAAAGAGCGTGAATGGATCTTTGTGGGTCTGGGTGATCTGGCCGTCGGCTATAACGCCAATGGTGGCAACAGTGACTCAATGAAAGCCGCCGGGGTTGATGACAACATTTACCACGACGGGCGTCTGGCCTTCTTCGCTCAGGGTCAGGTTCTGGGCGAGTGGCTGGTCACTGCAGCGTACGACTCGGGCAAAGAAGACGCCGAGCCTTTCGCGCGCCTCATTGAGCCAGACCGGTATTACACCCTCTACGGTGACGCCAGCCAGCAGCAACTCGATGCCAGCTCAGCCCGTAAACTGTATGTCCGGGTTGAAAAAGAGCGTTTCTACACAGTATTTGGTGATATCGACACCAACCTGACCGTCACGGAGCTTGGCCGCTACAGTCGTAAACTGACCGGTATCCAGACCGTGTATCAGGGCGACATTGCTGAATTCTCCGGTTTCGTCAGCCAGACGGATCAGGGCTTTATGCGTGAGGAGATTCAGGGGGATGGTACTTCTGGTCTGTATCGCCTGAAAAATCAGCAGCTGGTACTCAACAGCGAGCAGGTTCGCCTGATCGTCCGTGACCGTTACCGCAGTGAGAACATTCTGTCGACCACCACCCTGACCCGTAACGTCGATTACGTAATCGATTACTCTGACGGCACGCTCTACTTCAAAGGGCCAGTCGCCAGCACCGATGACAGCTTTAACCCTCAGTACATCGTTGTCGAATACGAAGTCGAATCAGACGGAGACCTGGGCTACATCGCCGGTGGTCGCGCAGGCGTAAAGCTGCTTGACGATAAGGTTCGTGCCGGCGTGACGACGATTACGCAGAACCAGAGCGGAGACGACCGTCATCTGCGCGCTGCTGACGCGACGCTCAAACTCGGTAAAACCGAAGTCAAAGCCGAGATTGCTCAATCTGAAGAAGTGGTTTCCGGTAACACTGATACTGCGAACGCTCATCTGGTTGAAGTCTCTCACCGCGACGATAAATTTGATGCCCGTGCGTATATCCGCGAACAGGAAGATGGCTTTGGTCTGGACCAGACATCCGTCGGCGAAAATGACTTCCGCAAAGAAGGTATCGAAGGTAACTGGTACATCAATGATGATAACCGCCTGCAGGTCATGACCTTCCACCGTCTGGGTCTGACCACAGGCTTCGATAGCTATCAGGCTCAGACCGACTGGATTCACCGCCTGAGCGACAACCAACAGGTTTCTTTGGGCTTGATTGCAGCTCAGCAGGAGAGTCTGGATAACACCTTGTATACCGATCAGCTGAGCCTGGGCTATAGCCAGCGCGTCCTGAATAATAGACTGACCCTGAGCAGCCAGCTTCTGACAAATATCTCTGAACGCTCAGATGCTTACGATCGTATGCTGCTTGGCGCTGATTACCAGATTTCACGCAATTACAGTATTTTCGCCGAGCACGAAACCGGGTTCAGCGATGATGCGCCGGAGCGTTCTATTATGGGTATTCGCGCGACGCCTTGGGCCGGCGCACGCGCAGAACAAAGCATTGAACAGGTTGAAGTCGATGATAACTACCGTCTCTTTGCTGTATCTGGCTTAACTCAGGACTTCCTACTCAACGATAATTGGAGCCTGAGCGCTGGCTTTGAGCAATCCAAAGACCTTGAGAACAGCGTGCCGGTGGAAGATGCCACCACAGAAAACTTCCACGCAGTCCACGCAGGCTCGGCGTTCAGAACCGAGCAGTGGCAGTGGAACAACCGCCTCGAATACCGCAACGGCACGACCCTCGATAAGTGGGTAGCACGCAGTAATCTGTATCATCCGCTGAACGATGCGCTGGCGGCGGGCGGCAGCGTCGACTGGTTCAATGAATCAGGCACTGAGTACTACGCAAACCAACTCGACCTGCGTTTTGATCTGGCCCTGCGCCCTCGCGTAAACCCGTATGCATTGCTGTGGCAGACGCGCTGGGTTCAGGACACCATCGGCGGTATCGGTGCCCCTGACCGTACCCGCAAACTGATTAACAATGCGCACCTGAACTGGATGATTACCGGCCGCGATCAGCTCGCTGGGCAATATGGCATCAAGCGTGTTCTTAACCAATACGATGGCGATAATTACGCCTCGACCACCGATTTCATGGCCGCAGAATGGCGCCACCACCTGACAGACCGCTGGGATGTCGGTGCCCATGGTCGCCGTCTACACGCCTACGAAGCAGGCCAGGTAAGCCACGGCGCAGGCCTCTCCGTTGGCTTTATTCCAGCCACTAACACCTGGGTTGGCGTGGGCTATAACTTCACGGGCTTCATCGACAGCGACTTCTCTGCCGCGAACTTCACCGCACAGGGTGTCTACCTGAAACTGCGCTTCAAAGCCGACCAGGATTCTCTGGCAGCCATGCGCGCCGCCTTCCGTTAATACGCCTCACACCCGTCAGGGACTTCAATGGGTGTGACGCAGGTCTCATAAGACACCTCTAATCAGGCCATCTTTTCTGTTTTAATAGCCGCATGCGTAAACAGCTACAGGAAAGATGATGACGCCGCGTGACCGCCTGATTGATGAACATGGACAACCTCTTTTTGGGCGCTTTGACACCCCTGTCAGCGATATAAATTTTCGCGACTACAAGCTGCGCACCCCGATGGGAAAGCCAATCCTGCCGAAAAAGCGCGACCAGCACTTTAATCAGTTCCAGTTTGTTTCTATTTCTGCAGATCCTTTGTTCATCGGTCTGGCTATTGTGCGCCTTCGTTTCGCCAGTCATGCCTTTCTGTATTTGTATGATCAGTCAGCAGAACGCTGGAAAGAATATCGGTTCACGCGCCCCTTCCGTCGTGGACTTCGTTTCGGGCAGCAACCTAATCAGGACATCGTCAGCTTCGTAAAAGGCCGCAACCGACTGACCATAAAAGCCAGTAACCGACCCGGCGTGCGACAGGTGCGCGTCAGTATGGCCGATGGCACCAGTATTCGGGCCAGTATCGATGAGAGCACGCATTACCTCCCGATGTCGGTCTGTACCCGCACCGGCTTCAGTGGCTGGACATATACCCAGAAAAGCAATGCTCGGGTGTGTCAGGGTGAAGTGCAGTGGCAAGGTCGCACCTATAATCTCGAATCACTTCGGGCACTGGCCGGTGTCGACTGGACAGGTGGCTACATGCGCCATGAAACCAGCTGGAACTGGGCCAGTATTTCCGGGCGCCTGAACGATCAACGTAAGATCGGGCTGAACCTGTCTGCTGGCGTGAACGAAACTGGCTTCAGTGAAAATACGCTATGGATAGATGGGGTACCGACGGTCATGCCCGGCGTCCATTTTCAGTTTAACCGAGAAGATACAGACTCTGGCTGGTCAGTCACATCACACGACAACAGCGTACGTCTCCACTTCGATCCGGTAGTGAATTATCACGATCACACGAACGCCCTCATCGCCGCCAGTAACTTCCGCCAGTACCTGGGCAGATACAGCGGTGAGATCGACCTTCCCCACGAGACCATCCATATCGACAATCTCTGGGGACTGGCCGAAGACCATTACGCGCGCTGGTAATGATCTTTGCTTGTTCTATCTGGCTTTGTGGCTTTGTTATTCGCCGCTGACCTGCTCTGAGATAGTCACCTGAATGGCCTCAGAGCCTCTGGTCGGAACATTAAAGACCTGCCCCTGCCAGTCTCCCGCCTGAGCCATTGGCTGGCCGGATAGAGAAACTCGGGCAGTAATGGTCACCTCATCAACGTCACCAATACTGGCGCCTGCTGCCATCGCCATCGAGTTATCCAACACGACCGTGGTCGGCAACTGGGAAACCACAAGACGCTGAACTGCGAGTGGCATCGGCGGCCCATCCAGCTTACGCGCCAGAACAAATACGGTTGCGTTTACAGGTACCTGCTGACGAACGTCGTCTGACAGCGCAACAGTCACTTCAACTCGCGCAGGGACCATCCAGCTCAGGTCAACACGAGTGCCCTGCTCTTCCAGCACTTCAGCAGCGCGGCCAATACCATTAGCAATGGTGCGGGCTTCCATACTGCCTTCCGGCAACTGTATCCAGAGAGCCTTCCAGTGTTCGATGGCTTGCTGATAATTACCCAGTTCATAAGCCATGATTCCGGCCAAACCCAGCGGTTTACGCTGGCCTGGCGCCAGTGCCAGCGCTTCTTTCAGGGTATTGTAGAGCTCGTCCGTAGCCTGCTGGCCGGTCGAGAAGAAGCGCGCCTGAACCATTGAGGTCATGATGGCCGCCCGGTCCTGCACCTGTTCATCCGGAAGCTTGGTCAGTAGATTTTCGTAAGCTTCTGCCGCTTCGGCAAAGCGTGCTTCTGCTTCCAGTAGCCGCCCTCTCAGAAACGCCCACTCCAGATTCTCGGGGTCGCGCGCGCCCGCAGAATCAAGTCGCTTCTCCAGTTCTTTGTATTCAGTTTCAGATAACTCTGACGTTGCCGAGTATTCCAGTAATTGCGTGGCCCGGACTTCGTTCCCGGCACCCCAGCTCATGTACAGCGAGTAAGTCGCTGCAAGAGACAGAAGAATCAGAAATGATGTAAAGGCAAAGCGCGCAGCCTTACCCGGCCCGGTGTGAAATCCTGCCGCTTTATCCGCAGCAGCCAGCAGCTCCCGGTCCAGCTCAAGCATCATCGCCTTACGGTCGTCTTCACTGATGTCCATCGCCTCCACATCAGCTACCCGCTCTTTATAGAGCCTCAGGTTTTCCTGAGCCTGCAGTTTACCGGGGGTTGCCGCTTCAGCCTGAGCATTACGAATAGCTGGATATAACAGCACCAGCAGAAGTACAACCAACAGGCCGATCAGACCAGTAATCATTTGTTTTCCTCATCGAGACTGGATTTCAACGCTTCGAGGCGGGCTCGCTCTTCGGCAGACAACTCGGCAACGGGCTGAACCTGCTGGCGTCGCAACAGTGCCAGCAACAGAATTCCGAAGAGTAAAAGAAGTGCTGGGCCTCCCCACAAGAGCAGAGTATCCAACCGGAATGGTGGCTTATAACGAACGAAATCACCGTAGCGATCAACCAGATAAGTCACGACTTCATCGTCAGACTTACCTTCCTGCATCAGCTCATACACCTTGTCCCGGAGATCCGCAGCGACCGGCGCATTGGAATCGGCCAGGTTCTGGTTCTGACACTTAGGGCAACGCAGATCTTCTGCAAGCTGCTCAAACCGTGCTGCATCTTCCGGGTCCTGAAACGGATACTTGTGCCCATCAATCACCGACCATGAAGGCAATGCAATCAGGCACAACAACCAAAGACAGTGTTTCATTGCATCTCTCCGAATTGTTTACCCAGAGATTCCCAGACCACAGGGTTCAGGTCGCCAATGTGCTTACCGCGGATAATGCCTTCTGAATCAATCAGAAAGGTTTCAGGAGCGCCATACACGCCCAGCTCGAGGCCAAGCTTTCCCTGAGGATCAGACAGGTTGTATGCATAGGGATTGCCGTAAGCCTTGAGCCAGTCCCGTGCTTTCATCACATCATCCTTGTAATTAATTCCGATGATGCGGATGCCCTGCTCTGCCAGCTCATTCAGAAAGGCGTGCTCGGCTTTGCATGTCGGGCACCAGGTTGCCCACACATTCACCAGGGCCGGTTGCCCCTGCAGATCTTTCGTTGTCAGGGTTCTGCCGTCTTCGACGACACCCAGCTCGAATTCCGGAAATGGCTTACCGATAAGCGGTGACGGCAGACTGGTTTTATCTTCGATACCCAGGCCAACCCAGAAGACCAACCCCATCAGAGCGAAGATCACCAGCGGGATAAATAGCAGCAGACGGTTCATGCCAGCTTCTCCTTTTTCTGACGACGGCGGTAACGCTTATCCAGCACGGCCATAAAGCCACCGAGCGACATAAAGATAGCGCCCAGCCATACCCAACGCATGTAAGGTTTAACCTGCAGACGCATCCCCCAGGCGTCACCTTCCAGGGCTTCACCCATAGAGATGTAAACATCACGGAACAGAGTGACGTCTATCGCAGCCTCGGTCATAACACTGCCTCGGGCGTGATAACGGCGCTTCTCGGCAGTCAGCACTTCAATCTTCTTTCCCTCTTTGTAGAGATTGAACCGCGTCGCCTGTGATGTGTAGTTAGGCCCTTCTATCGTTCCGGCTTCAGTAAATTCGAACTGATAATCACCCAGAGTTTCTACCTGCCCCGGTACCATGCGCACCGATTTATCGATACTGTAATTGGACACCATAGTGACGCCGATAATCGTCACAGCAACACCCACGTGCGCGATCACCATGCCCAGATAACTCACACCCAGTGAGGGGATTTTGCCTAAACGACCTCTCGATTTTTTCCACACATCGGCACAAGTCGCAAAGATCAGCCAGAACGAAATACCCAACCCAAGAACCACACTGCCGTTCACGGCTTCAGACAGCAGCAGCGCCAAAACAATCGCGAACACGATAGCCAGAACGCCTGCGATCCAAAGCTGGCCGCCGAGTCGACTGACACGATCGGACTTCCACCGGGTCATAGCACCCACACCCATTAATAGCGCCAGCGCCACGGTCAAAGGAACAAACATGGTATTGAACCAGGCCGCGCCTACAGACAACTTACCCAGCCCCATAAAGTCGTACACCAGCGGGTACAGTGTGCCGGTCAGTACCGCCAGAGCCATCACCACCAGCAACAGGTTGTTGACCAGCAGTGCAGTCTCCCGTGAGACAACTTCATAACGCCCCACCGAGGCGACGGTCGGCGCCTTGAGCGCATAAAGCAGTAACGAGCCGCCAACGCATATCCCTAACAAGGCAAGAATGAATACGCCGCGCTCCGGGTCGGATGCAAATGCATGCACCGACGTAAGAACGCCAGAACGCACCAGAAAAGTCCCCAACAGACTCAGAGAGAAGGCAAAAATCGCAAGCAGCACCGTCCAGCTTTTAAACAGACCACGCTTTTCTGTCACGGCAAGAGAGTGCAGTAACGCCGTAGCTACCAGCCAGGGCATAAGCGATGCATTCTCTACCGGGTCCCAGAACCACCAGCCACCCCAGCCGAGTTCGTAATAGGCCCACCAGCTTCCCAGAGCGATACCGACCGTCAGAAAAATCCAGGCAGCCGTGGTCCATGGGCGTGACCAGCGCGCCCAGGCGGCATCAAGACGGCCGCTCATAAGTGCTGCGAGTGCGAAAGCGAACGCAACCGACAGACCCACATAGCCCATATAAAGTGTTGGAGGGTGTACGATCAGACCAAAATCCTGCAGCAGCGGATTGAGGTCAGCACCGTCCTGCGGCGGGCTTGGCAGAATACGAGCAAAAGGGTTTGAAGTTTCCAGGGTGAACAGGATAAAACCCACCGATACCATACCCATGATCGACAGCACACGCGCAACCATATCCAATGGCAGTGAGCGGCTGAGTAAAGCAACGGCCACGCCCCACAGGCCCAGCATAGTGACCCATAGCAGCAGCGAGCCCTCGTGAGCCCCCCAGACAGCACTTATTTTATAAGGCGTAGGCAGCAGGCTGTTGCTGTTAGCGGCCACGTAAGCAACCGAAAAATCATCCATCACGAAACTGGTCGCAAGTAATACCAGACTGATCACCAGAAACAGCGCCTGACCCACGGCCAGTGGGCGCGCATAACCCATCAACCAGAGCTGCCCGCGGTTCACACCGAACAGTGGAACGATGACCTGCAGGACGGCCATAATGAATGCCAGTATCAGTGCAAATTGCCCGATCTCCGGCAGATGAAGCATTGCGGTATTCAGCATCAGTAGCTTGCCTCCTTGGCCGCCGCTTCCATCTGAGCTTTACCGTCCTGATGGGCCTGCTCCAGCGCTGCCTGAACCTCAGGCGGCATGTAATTTTCATCGTGTTTCGCCAGGACTTCTGAAGCGACAAACAGTCCTTCTGTGTTCACTTCACCCAAGGCCACAATCCCCTGACCTTCACGAAACAGGTCCGGCAGGATACCGTCATAGAAAACAGGCACTTCAGACTGACCATCGGTCACACGGAAGGTAACCCCTAGCCCCTGCTGATCGCGTTCAACGCTTCCTTCAACGACCAGACCACCCGCACGAATCGTGCGGCCCGGTGGCACTTCGCCGTTAGCAATCTGTGTCGGCGTCTGAAACAGGTTGATGTTCTGTGAAAGTGAGTACATGGCTAGTCCGACCGCAGATGCTACAGCCAGAACCAGAAACAGAATCAGATGCAGACGTTTTTTACGCTGAGGGTGCATTACGCTTCTCCCGACGCAGACGCTGGGCCTGCTCTTTCAGTAAACGACGGCGATGCAGAATCGGCTGCATCACAACAAAGGCGATGATCACGGCGGTCAGTCCGTACGAAAGCCAGACATAAAAGCCGTGTTTTCCCATCGCAATAAATTCAGCTAACGAAGAAAATTCCATCAGGACTCCAGAATCTTTCGAACCCACTGGCGTTTACGCTCATGCCAGAGGATTTCGTTACGTGTACGCAAAATGACGACCAGTGCGAAAAACAGATAAGTACTGACAATCATGATCAGCAGTGGCCAGAGCATATCCGGGTGCATGGACGGTTTCTCGGTCAACTTCAGAGTGGCTGGCTGATGCAGCGTATTCCACCACTCCACCGAATACTTAATGATCGGAATATTCACCAGACCGACCAGCGCGAGAATAGCCCCCGCCTTGTACGATGCTTCCTCTGACTCCATCGCCTGCTGCAGCGCCATTACGCCGAAATAAAGAAACAACAGCATCAACATAGACGTCAGGCGCGCATCCCAGACCCACCAGGTGCCCCAGGTCGGTTTACCCCAGATAGCCCCCGTCAGCAGCGCGATCAGGCAGAATGCCGCACCGACAGGCGCAATCACCTTCGCCACCCAGGCGGCCATTTTCATACGCCAGATCAGGTACACAGCACCGGCAACCGCCATCATCATATAGGCACTCTGAGCCAGCAAAGCCGCAGGAACATGGATGTAGATAATTCTGAAACTATCGCCTTGCTGATAATCTGCAGGCGCATACAGCAAACCAAGCACCAGACCCACGATCGCCGAGCCACCTGCCGCTAACGCTAACCAGAAGATCCAGCGCTCGGTCATTTCATAGAACCACTTCGGTGATCCGAGTCGATGATAGAGTCGTACAAGCCACTGCCACATATTCAGTTACCGCGATAAATTCAGTTTTAAGGCTGCACCAGCAGCAAAAGGGGTTAATGCCAGTGCCAGCGCTAACATGGCGCCCAACATAGCGACCTGGCCATTGTAAGCCATTCCGATCCCTGCGTGATAAACCGCACTGGCAGCAAAGATCAGCACAGGGACGTACAGAGGCAGAATCAACAGCGTCAATAACAGACCGCCGCTTCTCAGACTGGCAGTCAGCGCGGCCCCGACGGCGCCCAGCAGACTCAGAACTGGGGTCCCCACGGCCAGGCTGATAAATAAAGCGAAATAGGCGTGTTCCGGCAGATGCAGCATCACACCTAATAAGGGCGACATCAGAGTCAGAGGCAGGCCGCTGATGCACCAGTGCACCAAGGCTTTTCCCAGCGACATCGCATACAGAGACTCCCCCGATGCCAGCCATTGCTCCAGTGAACCGTCTTCAACATCGGCACGATACAGGGAGTCTAACGACAACAGCGTCGCCAACAAGGCGGCTACCCAGATCACGCCGCCCGCGATTTTTGAGAGAAACTCAGGATTCGGGTCGACCGCCATCGGAAACAAAGCCGCGACCATCAGGAAAAACATCAGCGGGTTTGCCCACTCACCAGGGTTTCTGGCAGCCAGCAAGAGGTCTCGACGAACCGTAGCCCGAACCAGGCTCATGCGACACCTCCGAGCTCTATCCGGCGTAATCCCGGAATACCCTCCAGCGCGTGATGGCTGGTGATGATCACAGCACCACCGTTCGATACGTGAGACTGCAGTTCGCGCTCAAGCCATGAAACACCGTCCTTATCCAGAGCGGTAAAAGGTTCGTCCAATATCCAGAGTGGGGCCTTGCTGACTTTTAAACGTGCGAGCGCAACACGGCGTTGCTGACCGGCCGAGAGTTGCAGGCAGGGAGTATGCTCGTAACCCGCCAACGCGACCTGTTCGAGAGCGTCCCAGAGTTCCTCTTCCGATGCTTTATCCTGCGCGGTCAACCAACGTAGATTCTCGAGTGCGGTCAGGGATTTTTTTACCGCGGACAGATGTCCCATATACAAGCGGTGATGGGCATACTCAGAGTACACCGTCGTCATAGGCGCATTGTGCCAGAGCAGTTGCCCATTGAAATCGCGGTTCAGCCCGGCCAGCAACCTCAGTAACGTCGTTTTACCGGCACCATTAGGACCTGCCAGCTGGATCAGCTCACCATCTGAGATACTCAGCGACAGCCCTTCGAAAAGGACACGGTCATCACGCTCGCAATAGAGTTCGCTCGCGCTGAGTAATGTTTGCTGGGCGCCCTGCTGTGGCGTCATCAGAACCTCGATTTCCGGGCCATACTATGGCCAAATAAGTGAAGCGCCAGCGAGTCATCAATAAATCTGGCGCACGCATTATACCGAAAAAGCCAACGACAACGCTGAGCCAGCGCAATAAAGATTTGTCAATCTGCGCCGATAAGGTGAACTATGAAAACACCTGATATGCCCCTGATACAGAGCGCGCTGACAAAGGCTGTACGCAGCGAAACGTCAGGGGCTTCTTCTGCGCGCTCATCGTCAGCTGCTTCGTCGGGCCCTTCCGCGAAATCAGACGTCGAGTTTTCAGCCACAGTGACAGCGAGTCGGCGTACTCCTGAGCCCCCAACATCCGGTCGCCAGACGAGCGCTGACGTCACTGATAGCGCGAAGAATAACGTCAGAGAAAACGGCCCACGCGACAGAAACGCCTCAAGCCCAAATAACTGGCAGATCACAGTCACCTCTCAAGGGAAGTCGCTGAACCTTCAGAGCTCGCATCCCTTACCGGTAGGCGCCGAAGTATCATTGCGAGTGACCGAACAAACACCGCCCAGTGTCGTAATTACAGACATTAAACTTCCACAGAGTCAGGTGTCACAGACATCGGCTAACCCTACCGCTCAGGCCTCCGGGAATACTTCACTGGCCTCACAGTTACAGTCGATGGCGCAACAGCTGCAATTAACCGCCGCGCTCCAGCTCGCCAGAGCTAACAATGGTATAACCACTTCCTCTGCCAGTCTGCAGCAGAACCCAACATCTGTCTCTGGCGCAGGCGCTACAACCTCTTCCGCAGCAGCGTTGCCAGATACGATAAAAGCCTTACTCATGGCTCGTGCTGGCTGGTCACAAGGGAGTTCACTACCGACAGGATCAGTGGCGACATCGTCAGGACAACCTCCAACCCAGGCTGCCTCAGTATCTAGCGGGTATTCAGTCGGTAGCAGTGCTGGACTGCAAGGCCCTTCTGTCGCAACAACCTCTACCCCCGACTACAGTGCCGTTCTGCGTGCTGTGTTAAATGACCTGACATCTGCCGGAGCTAACAGAAATAGCCAGCCCAACCTGTTGCAACCGACCGAGGCGTTAGTCAGAAACCTGCCCGATGCGGCGCAACTCAGTTCACCATCAGGCCTTCACAAAGCCATATCCAATAGCCCACTGAATTACGAGAGCCAGTTATTTCGTCTTGCTGCGACACCGCATGGCAGTGCTTCTGCGTCCGGTGAGTCTGCATCCTCCCCGACAACCGTCGCTTCTGTTTTTAAGACGCTCTGGAACAAGGCCGCGGCACACGCTGGTGCTCCGGCAAGTTCAACGGCCAGCTCCGCGGCGAGCGGCGCATCAGAGTCTTTACGTCAGTCCGTCAGCACCGACAACTCTGCGATCACCAGGCCATCGCTGCTCTCTGCGATTGAAACACTGCAGAAGCAACTGTCTTCTGACAGCCCGGCTAATTCTGAGACAAGTGCCGCCCAGCTGGCCGCTCTGCTAAGTAGCTCACCGGCCAGTTCAACCGCCAGTTCAATACTGCAAAGCTCGCCGATCATTCCCGGCGATAACCTCAAAGGATTACTCCTGTTTATATTGGGACGGAGTCAGAACCACCCAGCCGCCACGTCAGAAGGCGCTGCAGGAAGCGCTACGATGGCAGCGGCACGATCAGGCGCCCAGACCAATCCATTGGCAGGTGCGCTCAACGAGGGGCTGCGCCCCGAAACCTTCCGTTTACTGCAGACCGCCCTGTCCCAGACCGAATCCGAGCAGGTTCGCCTGGTGCAGACACAGGATACAACTCAGTATCAGGTCCCCCTGATGTGGCGGG
>MDSV01050217.1_pt1 | contig 14273 bp, 20 predicted proteins | sample 810851 | NCBI WGS metagenome assembly MDSV01 (sample SAMN05326640, study PRJNA326480) | marine metagenome | isolation source: seawater | place: Atlantic Ocean: North East | collected 2012 | reverse complement strand
TTTATTCATTGCAATTTTCTTGTCTCCAAGAGTTTGCATCACCTTGTGGGTAATAGTACCCATCAAAGCTTTTTTATTGGTCTTGTCTTTGAAAGAAAGGTTGTATTGCAAAAAGTATTTCTGCTGACAAAATTCTAACGTACCAAGACTACTACTCCTGTGGTAACAAACTATCATCTAATGGGTCAATTTCCGATATGGGCAAGTTATACATATCTACATGAGTTTTAAAACCGTTTCTCTTATCAATTTCGCCGCTTTTCCAAATCTTTGCTCTGGCAAAGTAATCTTCAGGCTCTGCCTGCCCTACTATCCAAATACTTTTAATACCACGATACACACGCTTTCCTGCCTGCATCGTCATATTTTCAAAATTAATACTTACAAAAATATATAAGTCTGGCCTTTGGTGAACGCTTGTTTTTGCAACAGAAACGTCATAATAATCCAAAGGATCAACTGTTCTTCTTTTTGTTTTTACTTCTATCCTGCGGCCATCTTTAGCGATAATATCATAATCGTATTTTTCATCACCTTTATTACAACTTGTTATTTTCGCTTCGATATAAGCGGCGACCGCTTCTTCTCCAAGGTATCCGGCAGCATTGCCTCCACCTCTTAATATTGAATTGTTTATCCTTCCTAGTTTCTTTGCTTTTGTTTGTGCTTGTTCTACCATCCGTGCGTCCCACGGTATACTTATGAGCTTTTGGTTTTTAGCCATCCCCATTCCCTGAGTACCTTTAACAGTTCCATGTTTGTCTCATCTATAGTCATATTCTTGTTGTCTATTACATGATCAAATCCCTCGTAGTTATCTAATGCAATCTCGCTTGAATGTGAATCTTCGTGTGGAGATCTAGTCAGGCGTATGACTTTGCCGCCAGCTTGTTGTATTGACTCTACTTCGTTTGGAAAACGTATATCTGGAACTATAGCTAATTCTGTTCCGCTGGTTAACATTCTGCCTATACAACTTTCTACCCATATGTCATCCTTGATTTTACGGCACACGTTGGTTCCAAAATATTGTAAGAACTCCCTAGCTGTCATGAAGCCAGACTTATCACCAACACCTAACATATTCTCCCATTTAAGATTAATAGGCGTATTTTTATCTTCGTCTGTTCCATAACATTGCTGTTCGGTTAAACCAAAAAGCTGAATAGAGATAACTTTAAGAGGGTCTGCAAAACTAAAAGACTTTACATAAGGCCAAATTGATCTGGATGCGTATTCGATAAAATCTGGATCTTTTCTTTCAGTGTCTAATATTCCAAGACCTTCAACCTCTTTGCCGTTTTCGTCAATTTGAGCAGCGTTTACTACAAGACTGCCATCCTCATCCATCAAAAACTTCTCAATAACATCGTGATACCTTAGCTGGTATCCATGTAAAAAAGTAGAAGATGTTGTTTTGCCGCTTTGTTTTCTTCCAGAAAGACCTAGTATGTTTGTCATTTTATGTATTCTCCTAGCTTTGGTTTTAATTCGTTATTAATTTGCTCCACACTCATCTCACCAACATCTTTTGTGGACAGGTCAACCTCTAATATATTGAATATTCTATCACACTTCTTGCGTATTGAAGCTCTTGCTTTCTTGCCTGCTTCGTCATTGTCTGTAAGTAATATTAATGTAAAGGCACCAGAAGTTTCAAGTATTCTTGCCTGTGTGTCTGTTAGGCTAGAACCAAACATTCCAACTACGTTTCTAATGCCAGATTCCCATAAGCGCCAAACATCACCCTGTCCTTCAACAAGAATGACAGATCGGTTTTTGCGAATATACTCTTGGGATAACCAATATCCATATAACCATGCTCCTGCATAAAACCTTTTTGAGTTTACCCACTTCCTACCGTTATAATTTTCGTGTGCTACCCTTCCAACGCAACCAACCATGAACTCAAAATCATCATCGTAGACAGGCGCTACAACCCTACCTCTCATTTGCTTATTTCTATTTGTGCAAACACCTACATCAAATTGGTCTAAGACTTCTTTTGAATAACCTCTGTCTATGTAATAACTAGCAGGTCTTTCAAGGGACTCTCTGACTTGTTTTCTAGTTATGCCACTTTGTTTGTTTTTTTCTCTTCTTCGTAGATCTTTTTCAAGTTTAGAAATAGTTTTAAATTGAATCAAGGAAGAATCTTTACTTAAATCTTCAAAGTCTGTCTCTACAAGCTTCATGCAATATTCTATTGTATCATCAAATGACACATCTTCGTCTTTTGCTTTAGATAACAGTATTCTAATTAATCCTACAGGCGTGTTGATGCTTTCTTCTTCACACCCTTGAGTCCAGCATTTCCACATTCCAAAATAAGGATGGCTAGAGTCGGTCGTCATTGTAAAAGCATTAGGATTGTCTCCATCATGGACTGGACAAGGACAAGAAATATAGTCATCAAAATCATTTACCTCTATACCAAACTTTTCAAAGATAGGGATAATGTTCATAGCAATCTTGTCGGACAAATTTTTAAGCTCTTTACTTGAAAGCTTTTTCAAAACGGCTTCTCCGGGTCAATTTCTTCTTCTATTGTAAAACCTTCTTCGTTGTTGCTGACGTTGTTGTCAAAGCCTTCTTTTTGTTTTTTAGTGGAGAGGATATATTCTGATTTGGTGAAACCTTCGTCTATCCTTCCGTACTCTCCTCGCATGGTCATGTTGATGTAATCAAATTCATCGGATAGACCACCACCATGTCTGGAGACAATGGGAACGAGTTTTCTGTTTCCACTAGACCCATCGTCTTCGGCCATTTCCTCATCTGATTTTCTCTTGAAGATGGTGAAGCTGCTACAAAGCCATATCAATCTGTCAGACCCACTTACAGCATCGGTGGATTCTTTGGTAATCCCATCTCTATTTAATTGAACAAAGCTAAGACACGGAACATCATATTGAACAGTAAAGTTGTGTAATTGAGTAATCTGAAATCCTAAGACTTGAAACTCTTTCATCCCATCTGATATCTGTTCTGAGTGCATTAGTTTTAGGTAATCATATATTATCATACATGGGTTTGTTCTACCGTTCTCATCAAAACCAACTCTTTTTACTAACCACCTTCTCATAACGGAAAGGGTTTCTTCAAATGATTTACCAGCTATAGTAATATAATCATATGGTATGTTCTTTAACTTTTCGGCTGCTTGGGCAACTCTTTCTTTTCTACCTTTAGACTCTGAAAATTTACCACTAGCTATTTCATTTATTTCTATATCGCTTAAGTTGGCTAGTAGCCGATTAACATGATCCTCTTTTGACATCTCCGTATCTAGAACCAAGACTGGTATGTTTAGTTTGCTAGAAATATGTAAGGCTACATTATCAGCAAACATGCTCTTACCTACTTTTGGTCTAGCAGCAACAAGGTCTACGCACTTGCGTCGAAAACCACCGCCGATGGCTGAATCAAACCTAGAAAACCCACTACTAATGCCAATCATGTCTGATGGGTTTTCTTCTAGATGACATATGTAATCATCAATGTCTTCGCTAATTTTTATTGGCTTATCTTCTACGCTACTATTTAACGAGGAAGAAAGTTCAAAGAATGGTTTTTCTCCTATGCTTATTAACTGGTCAACAGTTTCATCTCCAGTTACTTCGCCAACGCTTGATATAACACGTTTTGCTCTGGTTCTTATATCTCTGGCTATCTCTAGTTTTCTTAGTTTTACAGCGTGACCTCTCACGTTTTCCAAAGCTACATCTAAACTCATAACCGCCTTGACATGATTGGGCGGTATTCTGTCTTCAAAAGCTTTTTCTAAACCAAGATCCTTAGCGGCGCTGAGTATTGACGGGAAGTCTACTTGGGAGCTAGATTCAAATACCTTCTTGAGGCATGAATACAGAATCTGATTTTCTTCAACGATAAAAGCGTTGGTGTCTATAATATCATCGACATCAATAAAAGCTTCTGACCCATGTTTAATTAGGCCAGCTATAACAGCCCTCTCCGAGGCTGGGTTATTTATTGTTTCTTTCATTAACCAACACACTTACCACAACGATGATAAGTGCCGGTTTTGTATGCCGCGTTAATTTCTTCTTCACCACCACAAGCATGGCATTTAACTTTGACCAACTTAACGGGAGGTCGCCTCTTTGTCCTAGCAACTTCTGGTGTTGTGATATCTTTCGCTTCTACGCCATCATCTATAAATTGGTTGTCACCAACCTGAATAGATTCTTTTCTGCCATATTTTGATGAAGTATCTCTAGGCTCTGTAGAGAAGTCTAAGTCTTTCGACCGCACCTGCACTGGTGGTTGCACGGTTTCGGCGTGTGATTCACTTCTGGCTGTTTCTGGCTCTGGGTTTTTTTCTTGCTCTGGCTCTCCTCCTGCTGGTCTGACTTCTTCTCCTGTGAGGACTGAAAACCCCTTAATAACTTGCTCCATATCATTGTTTAATATCCCCTTTTTAATTGTGTCTATAGGATTCATTTCTTCTTCTCCTACTAAGTTCCAAAAGAGTATCAGCCTGTCTTCTAATATCTCTTATTGTATCATTTAATATAGTAACTCTTCCCTCTGCAACTCTTTTGACCCTCCATACCTTTTGTATAAAATCATCTTCTCTTATGATTGAGTTTACTTTCACTTCCCATTTTGTATATTTGTCAAAATTATTAGCTCTACTGGCGACTGTATGATTGATAAGCTCTTCACACCATTTAAGTCTAGCTAAATGTTTGTTGCATATTTTTTGAAGGAAGTTACAATACCCTTGAACAACAAACGCTTTTTCGCAACACTCCTCTCCAGTTAGTGATTTTAGTTCAAAAGAGCTAAGGTTTATTATCACCTCGACTTCAGGGTTATGCTCTACTTTGGCAACGCCCTCAGAGTTGGTGTATTCTTCTAAGTCTTTTATAAAGACCTCAAGCTTCTCGATTGATAATTCTTCTTTTCCACTCATCTTCTGATTCCGAATAGCTTAATACAACAAGGTTTATAGAATTGGTTTCAAGCCAGTTTGTCTTATCTCTGTCCCTTGCTTTTGATTTTCTAAAACCGGCCTTGTCCCCATGAAAATAGGCGACAAACTCAAAGTGCTGTCGCCCGTGAACTTCGACCGCCAAAGATTCTGACGGTATCAAGAAATCAACGAATAGCGTAGACTTTCTTGATGGCTTATGTGAACCGGGAAGTGGAACTTCCTCAAGGATTGTATCATATGGGAATATTTGACGCAAGAGTTTTCTTGCGGAAATGTGCAATTTAGAGCGAGGTCTTTTGTCGTCGCCATGAACAACGTGTTTAGAAACGTTCCACCTGCGCTCCCTCCCATCAAACCCTATCGCCCTCAAAACAACATTTCCTTTAATGAACTTTGCAAAGAAGACCAAAGATCATTCTGATCGAGAAATTCCTTGAGCTTATTTTGTCCTTGAAACTTAACAAACTTGATGAGTTTCTCTTCGTCGTTTTCTTCGATACCTTCTGCCTCAAGAAGTTTTTTGATTGGCTTTGGGTTGTCAACTAAGAAATCACATGTATACCAAGCACCAGCAGCAGAAATCAAATCAAAGTCATTAGCCTGTTCAAACATTTCTTGCTTGTAGTCAATTCCAGTTCCATACCTGAGCCAACCAATAGCCTCACCGCCAACAAAACCGCCAAGAGCAGAAGTGACTACTTTCCAATGGAGAGCTTGACCTATTTGGTTACCATCGTTTTTATCTTTCCAAGCTTGAATCCACGCTATCTCAAGGATGGTGTCTGCTTGATAACGAACCTTTACACCACCATCTGCTACTTTCTTTTTTCCCATGCCGCCAGTGTTAGCAATGAAGTGGGTAATCATTATAATAATAGCTTTTTGTTTAGGAACTACGCTACTCATCTTCTTACAAAAGTTAGATAGTATCTTAGGAACTCCCGGCCTATAGTCGCCCCTTACTTCTTCATCTAAATCTTTCTGTGCTATAAAGCTAGATATTGAATCAATAATAACCACGCAATTAGGATGGGCTTTGACTAACTTTTCCACAGCCCCTAAATACTTTTCTGCACTAAGAGTCTCTCCCTCAGATTGCACAACAGTGATTTTATCAGCTTGAAGGCCATGCACTCCTTCAAAGTTCTTGGTACTCAACCTACCCTCAACATTAACATAGAATATAGGACGCTCGCCGTATTCCTTTTTTTGACAATTAGCGGCAAATTGTAAAGCTGTTGTTGTTTTACCAGACTTTGGATCACCAATCATTTGAATCCAAGTCCCTTCTCTAAAGCCACCGCCTAGAGCGTAATCCAAAGATGGGCTAACCGGAATAACCTGCATGTCTTTTAAGTCTTGAAAAACTTCAGCACCATTTACTAATATATTGCCGTACTTTTTAGTAATGGTTTTTAGCGCTGCTGCATCATTCATTGTCTAAATCCTTGAGTCTTGATATTTTGCTTTGTTTTCCGTATGGTTGTTTAGGGGTGGAGAGACTATTGTCTTCATACTCAACCTCTTTAATTTCTCTGCTATCAATTTTGTCTAGCTTGATTTGTTCTTTTTTAATAACGTCTTCAAGCCACCCTACTCTAAGAGAGTATATACCTTTGCCCTTATAAGAATTCAGGGCGTTGATGATTGCCTTTTCGTGGTATTTTTTTAGAAGTGAGTATGCTTTTGTTACTTGGCTCTGGAATTCCTTTTTCCATTTTTTAGTGTTCCATAAAGCATACGCCGGTCTGCCTACATTTTCTTTTTCGGCTTTTCTGAGGCAAACCATTTCAGCTATGTACTGAGCAGCGTTACATTGCTGCCCTGTTGTTTTGTGTTTGTAGCCTTTGTTCATTTAAAATCCCTTTTTTAGCAATAATACACTCTGGCAATTCGTAAGGGTCTCTTTCTTCAACTTTTTCTGCTATGAGTTCTGGCAGTCTCCATTTTCTTGCAGAAAGCTTTTCTCCAGTCAGCGTGCCAATAATAAAAGAATGCATTGTCATGTCTCCGAACATTAATGCACCAGCACTTTTGCAAAAGAAATATCCATCATGGTTAGAACCTACGTCAACTATATTAGATCTGTTGCGTAGTTTTATATTTGTTATGTGCAGTTCGTTATCTTCGCAATATTTTTTAAGTCTAGACCATGCGCTGGAAGGTTCTGCGTTTGGTCTTCCATCATCTTGGTAGATTGTTTCTCCATTAGAAAGAGTCGCAATCCACAATGGGTTATTATCTGCATACACCATAATGTACGCATCCATTTCTTTAGATAAAAATACACTCATTTTTTTTCTGGTTTGATTATATGAATAGCGTTTTGGTGTCTGCTAGATTGATTCACCCTGCCTTGTCTGGTCTCATCTGCCACCTCGGAGGCTGCTGGTGTCATAATTGTTACACCTCTGTCTTTTTTGTGACCAAAAAGTTCGCTAATTGGAGGCTTTTCTTCTTGAATAGAGTCCACATGAGACGAGCCTTGTTTGGCAAGATGTTTTTCCACTGACGCTTTTGTTCTGTTTAGATCTTTTGCTATCTCGTCTGCGTCTTTTTCTGTGTTATTTTCTATATAAAATTTTTCAATCTTAGTTAGTTTTCCTGTTTTTTTAGACATCAATATTGCTCCTCTCAGCCCAAGTAAGATGGTTTCTTTTTTTAGATTTTAAATAATCTACATAGAAGCCAAACGTGTTCTTTGCAACCTTTTTGAATTCGGTAGTAAGGGCGTTTATTTTAGTGGCATCTATTCCTTGCGGGTCAAACAAAGACCCTCTTAGAAATTTAGTGTAGTAACTTTCTTTACCATTTGTTGTTATAGCATAAGCGCAGCTCTTATTTGTTTCTTCTGTTTCTGTGTTTCCATCGTAATCGTAAAAAACAATTTCAACTGATTTTTCATTTAAGAAACTAGATACATCTTCAGTCATTACCATCTCCTTTTCATTTTGGTGACTAAGACCCCATCCCTATCTTCTGCGCCACCTTTTCCTAGTTTTAATCGTTTGGGTGTTTGCTGAAAGTAATCACCTACAAGTTCTATGAGCCAGCTTTCTCCATCACAAAATGGACATTCAATAATCATTTGGTAAGACTTTTCCGAATCCCTCACCTTAACCATCTTCAAAAGCAACTCTTCACAATCAGCACATTTTACGTCGTACTCTTCAAAGTCTTCAACCCGCACCATGGGTTTTTCATTTTCATTTTCATTTTTTTCCATCTTTAATGTACTTAGCCTTCTGAGCTTTGCTCATTTTATTTATTTCCGATTGAGTGGCATCCCCAGATTTTTCTACCCAGTTTTTTGGTTTTTGCTTTTTGAGGTTTCCCTCCTCTTGCTTTGCTCTTTTCTCACTGAGTTCATAGCTTCCCATGTTTTTTGTATTAACTTCAGCGAGCTGACCAAGGGTGGTTGGTTCACCCTTTACAAAACACATCGGAGCTTGGTTAATGACAACCTTAATGTTTGAGCTACCGCAGTCTTCACAAGGGGAAGGCTGCTTGTTGAAACCGTGAAACTGCTCAAACTCGCAGCCACAATCGTTGCAGAAATAATCGTAAGTTGGCATTTAATGGTACTTTGCAGGCCCATCGTAAAGGGCATTTAAGATTTTTGAAATTATTTTATTTCTTATTATATCATGTTCGGTTAATTCGGCAATACCAACACCCACCACATCGTCGAGACGATCCAAAAATTCTTCTAGACCTCCCTGATCCTTTTTCAGCAAGTCAGTCTGGTCGATGTCGCCATTAATAACCGCTTTTGAGTCCCAGCCAATTCTAGTGATGAACATTTTCAATTGTTCAAATGTAGCATTTTGGGCTTCATCTAATATCATAAAGCAGTTATGGAAATTTCGCCCTCTCATATACTCTAATGGGCAAACTTCTATTCTGCCTTCATCCCTGTAGGCTTGAACCCTATTAGTATTTAGCCGATACTCCATCTCTTCTATTACGGGGACTAAATATGGATGTATCTTTTCTTCAAATGTTCCGGGTAGAAATCCTAAACCACGACCAGATTCAATTACAGGTCTAGTAACAATTATCTTTTCAATTCTTTTATCTAATAAATAGTCACACGCAAGACCTACGGCAACTGCTGTTTTTCCTGTTCCAGCAGGGCCTGTGCAAAAAGTTACATCATTTTTTTCTATTGTGTTAATGTAAGCTTCTTGGTTTTTGGTTTTTGGTTTTAACGCTTTCCTTCTTTTTGTTTCCCCGTTGTTGTTAGTAGATTTTCTTCTGGCCATATATCATTTACCTGTTGACCCAAAACCCCCAGAGCCTCTCTTTGTTGAGTCTAGCTCTTCTACTTCTTGGATTCTAAAGAGTGGAATTTTTTGAATTATAATTTGAGCAACCCTATCGCCAAGCTCAATATTATACGATTTATTTGTTGTGTTATGCAGGCAAACTTTTACTTCACCTCTGTATCCAGCATCAATAACGCCAGCGTGTCTATGAATTCCTTTCACACCCATAGAAGACCTATCCCATATAAGTCCTGCATAACCTTTTGGAATAGCCATTGCTATGCCTGTAGAAACCAGCACGGTTCCTCCTGCTGGAATTGTTGTGGATTCATCTGAATATAAATCCCAACCAGCATCTTCTTTGTCTTTTGTTGGAACGTTGGCTGTTTGAGAAAGTTTTTTAACTTCAAAACGGTTGTATCCGGTAATGGTAGCTTGTCCTGAGTGCGTAGCCATTTAAGTTCCTTTTTTGTTAGATGTCACATTTTCCACCAGCGCAAGCCCATTCCTGTTCAGGCTTAACATTGTTTTCTTCCTCTATAACTTCTGTGTAATCAACAGGGTTGTATTCTCTATTAAGATCAACCCATTCTTTCCAATTGTATACATCCTTCATGCAATAAGTTAATTTGCGAAGATCTCCGTCAAAATATTTCTCAGCAAATCTTTTACACCTATCAGCCCATTCTTTTTTGCCGTTACCTTTTATCTTTGCTCCTACACCAAGTAAAGAATCGCAAGCAGCCCATAAGTTATCTTCCCATAAATTCAGAGCAACTTCGATTAAACCGCTAACGAACAGCGAGGCATCCCCATAATGGCGAACTTGTTCCGTTGGTAGATATACTGCTGTAAACGGAGCTTGAGGATAGTCTTTATCTCCTGTAATTGGCAATAAAGAAATACCGCAGAAAAATTTTCTATTTTTATAGATAAACTTTTCTACGTCTTCCCATTCGTCTGGTTTTACGTTAATAGTATTAGACACGTTATGCACTAGCCAAGGTTGTGTGCATAAGCTTTTATTTGTACCGGGAATTACCCAGCTTTGTTGTGTGCTTTTTACATGTGTTAAAAGATCTATGGCTTCGACTTGGTTCTTTGTTTTTGCACCAGCAGCAACTTCAATACAAAAAGCTACTACATCATCACTATCATTGTTAGACCATACAGACTCTTCGCATGCTCTTGGGTTTATTTCTTTAAAGTAGTTGTAGATCGGTTCCATTTTATTAGCTTGAACCCGTCTAATATAACGCTTGGCGTGATGAGGATGAATACCAGAACTAGTCCCAAGAACGCAACTGCTAGTGCCTTCAGGTTTAATGCAAGTAGTCCTAGCAGCTTGGTTGATTCCAATGATTTTAGCGACTCTTTTATTTTCATCCTTAACCGTCTTAGCTCCAGCCTTTTGAACTTCGGGGCTTAAACATATTTCGTGTTGTTCCATAATCCCCGTCATGGAAACTCCAAGTAAAGCCTCTCTAGATACTATATTTTCACTTGTTTTTCCTAGATAAGCAAAAGAAGAAAAGCCAGCCTGTAGTGTTCCAATTATAGAAGCCGCCTTACAAGCTTCAAGGAAATTTTCTTTTGATTTTATCTTTGCGCAATTAATTGTACTAAGGTTGCAAGCTTGCCAACCACTCTCTCCTGTTGTTTCGTCTACAGGCCACATGCCAATTTCAACACAGGGGTTTACTATTAATTCTGTAGAATCAGACCATACGAATCCGGGTTCTCCAAACTCTTTAACAGACTTCATTAGTTCAGAAAACTGTTCAGATGTTGTATTGTCTCTTAGCAATATAGCTGAGTTATTCGATCTACCTCTTTGAGGATTGTCTACAAACCAAGAACCAGTTTTTGCCTTAGCCATCTCTTCATCGTCTGGGCTAAAAAGACATATGGTAGCACTTCTACGAACACCACCAGAGATAACAGCATCAGCACTATGCATAACTATATCGTAGGCTTGAATTGGTGTAAGATGCCTTATTGATTTATCGCAAAAATCTAAATCCTTTAATGCCTTGTCTAGTATCTTTCTAATATTAGACAGGGCGTTCTTTAATGGTTCTGGGCCGGGAGCTTTTCCACCGCTGGAGTTTAGGAAAGACCCAGCAGGTCTAATTTCAGAATAATCAAAGTTTACATTTTTGCCTGTGTATTCTGGAAACAGTTCTTCTTGGTCAAAATAACTGGTTACTAAAATACCCACTGCGTCAGACCAGCCTTCAATTGTGTCTGGTATAACGTATTTCTTTGTTCCGTTTTTATTTCTTACTAATGGTGGTAACTTTTTTATATGATGTTTTTGCACAGAAAAACCAGTGCCACACCCACAAAGCAAAAGATACATACATTCCTGAAAGAAACGTAAGCGATCACAGAAAGAAGTGATACAGTTATAGATTCGAGCGTTATGTTTGAAGATTGGCTTGCCGCCAAATTGTAAAGCTCTTTGAGAACCAAGAACGCGCTTCTTGCGCATCATTTCATAAGCCCATTCGATGTCTTCGTGTACTTCGGGTTTATCGAAATACTTATCCAGCATCATTTTTTTAACACGGCTTACAGCCTCATTCCAAGTTTCTCTTCTCTTTTTTTCCGGTATCCATCGAGCATATTTTGATACAAAGGTGTAGTCTTGAAGCTCCCTAACCGACATCGTAATTCCTTTTTGAGTCTTAGTAAAAAAATGAGCGACACTGTTTTACCAAGAAATTGATTTTTGATTATTTTAAGTAAAGGTTAAACTACTAACTTGGTGCAACAATGGCATGTCGAAAAAGTGTCGCTCTAGCTCTTACAAAGCTTCTTTAAATTCCGACATCTTATTATACACTAGAACAATCTGCCCTGCTTCTCATTTTTTGCACGCTCTATTAGTTTGTTTAAGTAAGACCTTCTTGGGGTAATACGTTGAACTACCAGCCCGTTGTCAACTAAATGGTTGTAAACAATCTTATCTTCTACGGAATAGCTGTTAACTTTACAGTCTTCTGGTAGTCTCCACGTTCTAATATTATTTTGCCACAACAGCTTGGCACACCTTTGACATGGCATGTGAGTTATGTAAGCGATTATTTCACCACGCGGTTTAATAATCATGTTGCTTACAGCATTTTCTTCAGCATGAACCATGTATGGATACTTATGAGGTCTAGTTACTGGTAGATTCTCTTCAGTAACCCCAGAACAGAAACCATTATAACCAATACTAATGATTCTGTTTTCATGAACAAAAACACAACCCACTTTGGTTTGTGAGTCATGACTACGAGTGGCTGCTAGAAAGGCAAACTCGGAAAAATACTCATCCCACGTTGGCCGACCCGTGATCTCGTTTTCTTGTTCTTGTTCTGCGCTCACGTTTTAAACGCTTTCTATCTCGTTTACTTTTTTTTCTTATCGTTTTGCCCATTTTTGTAGTCGGGATGAACCCAAACCATATTGTCACCAAGGGCATAGGCGATCATTTTACGACAGTTTTCAATTTCCGGCAACACCCATGCCCACTTGCCATCGGAAATTTTTAATTTTTCGGCCTGATTTTTTTTGGCCAACTTTAAATCGAACTTCATTCCAAAACCTCCAGTCCATGAATAGCGTGTCTGATATCCGTTTCCAGAGCTATCTCCTTCTCGAATTCCCTTGACTTTAAATCGTAAACAAGAATCCTTGCTGGCGAAGATCCGATGATAAGTTTATCACCCTTCCTAGCAAGACCTCTGTTCCAGTTGTTTACCGCCACTTCGTCTACTTGATATTTAACATTTTTTGAACGTGGTATTCCAATGTTGTTATACCACCCATAACCAACGAACTGCTTATCGAAAAAACCAATCGCGCTATAGCTAGTCAGGTTTGTCACAAATACATCTTCATACTCATAAAAATTATGCACAAAACTGTTTTGATTTCCTGCTGGTTTACCATCAAGCATGGAGATTGTTGGCACTGAACACGCCTCTGTCATGTCGTCAAAATTGTATAGAGGTGTAAGCAAGCCAGAAACCTTCAGCTTTCCGTCTGCAACACAAAGGGAGTTTATGTGATAGTTGTCATTTTCTGTTTTTGTTGCTGGTGTGATTTCTTTTTTGTCTGTTAGAAGCTTATGGTTCTCAAAGTTTTTACCCAGTATTTCCCAGAAGCCTTTTATATTAAAGTCAAGGTCTAGCTTAACAACAGCATCATAAGCGGTTGATGTAGCCCATATATGATCTTCATGAAAAACAATTTCGTGTATACTCTTAAAATAATCGGAGTCTTTGAAAGTTCTTTTTATTTCATAGGTGTTTTTATCTAGCTCTATAAAGCCAGCAGAATCAGAAACAATAATGCGATCAGGAAGAACGCAAATGCCACGAAGACCTCTTTCTCCTCCACGCTCATTATCGTTGACAAAATCCATTTCATAAGGTGCATAATGAATAACCTCGTCCGAGTCTAAATCAACGACATATAATCCACCATGTATGTCGCCTTGCTTTGCAGCTCTAACGACCGTAGTGCATATAATCTTCATTTTTAAACCTCGTTACAAATTCTTCAAACGGTTTAGATATATGTTTGAAGTTAAAGAAGTCATAATCTATCCGTGATCCACTCAAGTATCTATCGTTTAACCCAAAATCTGATGTTCCAAAATCTGATTGAACTTCGTCTGAAACTTTTTTAGGTGAGTTGTGTATTACCGAGCTGTATTCAAGACAAGACATGTTTGGTGGTATAAACCCACCGAAAACACCCATGTATAAATTATCTTGAAGAGCTTTTTCAAAACCGTTTATGTCTTTAATTTTTGTTTTTTCAAGAATAAAGTTTATCAACTTTGTTGTGTAGACATGACCATTGTGAGAAAACGGCATTGCAAAATTTGTAAATGGCTTAACCAAAGAAGCGTCCCATAACATAAAGTTGTCTAAAAGGAATTCACCCTCAGAAGGCTTATCTATGAAATAGTCATTGGCGTTATAGGCATTTTGTATAACGGTGTTGTTGCCAAGTCTTAATGATAAAGCAGATATCGCATTTGTTCT
>MDSV01113236.1_pt1 | contig 14274 bp, 11 predicted proteins | sample 810851 | NCBI WGS metagenome assembly MDSV01 (sample SAMN05326640, study PRJNA326480) | marine metagenome | isolation source: seawater | place: Atlantic Ocean: North East | collected 2012 | reverse complement strand
TTTTCAACATCAATAAAATTAGGAATTACCTTTATTTCATTCGTAATATCGAAGATACGCTCAGTATGGTCTTTTAAGCTTTGAGAAACTGCCGTAACAAATTCAGAATGATTGATGCTAAACTGAACAGCTTTTTGATAAAAAGGATGACTTCCTACCAAAGTAATATCCGTTCCATGGAGTGTAGTAATCATTGGAATTAGAATTCCTTCATCTTCTAACATTTTTTTTCCCATATAAGCAGCATAGGCATGGGGAATGGCATAGTGAACATGAAGCATGTCAATTTTGTATTTTTTCACCACATCAACAATCTTGCTAGATAAGGCCAATTCATACGGCTGATACTTAAACAAATCGTAACTAGGTACATGTACTTCATGGAAATGCAAACCGCGGGTTAGGTTTTGAATTCTTACCGGCTGTTTATAGGTTATAAAATGGATTTCATACCCATTTTTAACCAAATAAAGTCCTAACTCGGTAGCAACTACACCACTACCCCCAAATGTGGGATAGCATACGATTACAATTTTCAAATGTTCATTTTTTAGTGAATTAAAGCTTTATAAATTATAGCTTGTATTCGGGTTCTAATGTTTTTTTTACTAAGCAAATTGTTTGACTTGCTCGGGTAAGTTCTATTTGATAAAAATACGAAAATCAAATCTTGTTTGGGATCAGCCCAAGCGTAAGTTCCCGTAAAACCCATATGACCAAAACTACTTTTTGAAACACAACCACAGGTAGAGCCATCTCCTTCCAGCTGAGGTTTATCAAAGCCTACACCTCTCCTATTACCCTGTTTACAGTAATAGCATTGGTTGAAAATGTCAAATGTTTCTGAATTGATGAATTGATACCCATTGGCATTTCCCCTTTGCAAAAACATTTGCATAATCTTAAACACTTCCTCAGTGTTAGAGAACAATCCAGCATGGCCTCCAACACCACCTTGCATAGCAGCTCCCATATCATGAACATAGCCTCGCAACTCCCTATTTCTAAAATAATTGTCTATCTCTGAAGGTACAATTTCATCCTTTGAAATAAATTTCAATGGATTGAATAGCGTACGCTCTAAACCCAGAGGTTCATACAAAAATTCATAGGCCAAATCATCTAATGGCTTCTTGTATTTTCTTTCTAAATAGTTCTTGAAAAGATAATAAGGCAAGTCAGAATATTTGTAGTAAATTGAATCCAAAAGAGGGCTTTCAATAATTTGTTTTTTAATCTTTTGATTAAAGTTTGATCTAAGGTATAATTGATTAGCTACCGGAATATCAAATCGATATTTATAACGACTGCTATAAAACTTACTTAGTTGTTCGCCATTTTCGTCTAATGTTTCTTTATAAAAGGGAATCCAAGGAGTAAACCCAGCATAATGAGACAAAGCTTCTTTAACACTTATGTTTGCTTTATTCGAACCCTCAAACTCAGGCATAAAATCTTTAAGGTGACTTTCTAAACAAAAGCTCTTTTTGTCTACCTCCCTCATGATAAGGGGGAGAGTAGCAGTAATCTTAGTAAGTGATGCCAAATCGTAGATGTGATGATTTTCAACTTTAATTTTTTTGGCATAAGTGTGAAAACCAAAACTTTTGTGGTAAATAATCTCCCCTTTTTTCCCTACTAAGATTTGCATACCTGGAGTCATCGCAGAATCGATAACTTTCTCGGCAAATTGATCAATTTTAGCTAATTGCTCAGGATCAAAACCTTTTTCGATTAAGCTTATCCTTTTATTTTTCTCCTTAGGCATAAAACCGATTCCTGTTCCTACTGGAAATTTTTTAGAAATTCCAACAGGTAAAAAGCCTACAAATGAACCTTGACCATTCATCAAATCTGCACTGATTTTTTGACAGATGGAGCTATTTTGATAGCTCACTACCAAAGCCTCTATGGAAGAAAGATCACCCAAATCAATCAATGGATAAGGGTTTACAAATAGATTCAAAACAAGCTCATGTTCCTGAGCGATTGCATGAATCAATTCCATTTCTTTTATTGAAAAGTCAGGGGAGAAAAAAGGAGAGCGATTGGAACGATGGTAACTAATTATTACTTTTTTGAACCCTTTTAGGGATGCTAGTGTTTGCTTAACCGAAGATGCAGTTATCTTTTTGAGATTTACATAGTTTCTGAGTTGTTTTTCAAAAACATTAGTATCGTAATCTCCCATCTTAAGGTAAGCATAACTGGTCTGACTATCTAGAGGAAGTAATTGATTTATATTCTTTAAAAGTGTAATACTTTTTGCGTAAGCTTCTTCGATAAGAAGAGTATCTTTTCGGGTATTTAGAAGTTTGTATAGATTTTGAATAACTACCTTGGGTTTTTTGGTCAATCCAACTTTATATTTGGCTTTAAGTATTTTTTTAACAGATTCCTCAACTCGTGTTTTAACTAATGGACCCTTTTCATAGGCCATTTTTATTTTTTCAACACCTAGCGGAATGTCTTTGGAGATCAAAAGCACATCATTTCCTGCCAAAAGGGCCAACAAATCGATATTGGTATCGGGGTTATTAGCTTCTACTCCTTTCATATTGAGCGCATCGGTCACTGCCAAACCGTTAAATCCAATTTTTTGCTTCAAAAGGTTAGTCACTACCAATTGAGAAAGTGAAGTAGGATCATCAGAAAGGGTTAATGCAGGCACATTGAGATGAGCAGTCATCACAGAACTTAAACCTTTTTCTATAGCTTTTTTAAAAGGGAGCATTTCGATTTTTTTAAGGCGAGATTGATTAAAACCAACGTTCGGTAAGGTTTTATGAGAATCTTTGGACGTATCTCCATGTCCGGGAAAGTGTTTGCCAGAAGTAAGTATTCCCGCATCATGATGTCCTTGCATAAAAGCAACTCCTTTTTCAGCCACCCTTTTAGGATCTTCTCCAAAAGATCGATTTCCAATGATAGGATTCTGTGGATTGGTATTAATATCAAGTACTGGAGCATAGCTCATGTGGACTCCCAATATTTTCTCTTGCTCACCGATTCTTTGTCCAATTTTACGAACGATTGCATTCTCTTTTATTGCACCAAGGGTCATGCTCCAGGGAAAGGCTACGACTGAATCCAATCGCATAGCTACCCCCCACTCTGCATCCATACTAATCATTAACGGGACTTTAGATAAAGATTGGAATTTATTCAACCATTGAGATTGTATAACTGGGCCACCGAGAGAGAAAATAATCCCTCCGATATGGTATTTTTGAATTAAATTTTTGATTTCATCAAAATGGTCATTCCCTTTTTCCGAAAAAACCATGGGGGTAAAAAGCTGACCGATTTTTTGATCCAAACTTAAGGACTGGTAGACACTATCTACCCATTTTTGTTGAAGTCTTTGGTTTATAGAAAGTAAGGGGTCGGGTTGCTGTGCGAAAGAAAGGGCCCCAAATAGGACAAAAAAAGTAAATATAACACGCATATCAATTAAAAATATCGGGCATGCCAGCTTGAAAAAGCAGGGACTTCCCAAAGGGAATCATATTCCATTTTATTCAGAACTAAATTATTAAAAACAATGACATTAGACTGAACTTGTTTCTTCTTTGCTTTGCTTCTAAATTCTTTAAGTGTAATATGATCTATGCTATCATTGTTTCTGAAAGTTACATTCATTTTATCCAAGAGGCTAATGGCAAATGTCTTTTCCAAAGTTTGAATAAAACGAACAGAAGAATCTATGGAACAACCTGAGGCAGACTGAACAGATTCATTAAGTCCTATAACAATAAAGCGATCATAGGGCAAATCAATTCCAGCTTGAAGGTCCGCACCGTGTGCAGTCCATTGTTCCAAGAAATCTTCAGCTTTTTCACGAATATCTTTTAGTTCAAGGGACGTAAACGGTCTAGTGGATGGGTAAATCCAAACTCGAGAGTGATCGGGAAGCTGATCAAAGGGTACAAACATTTTTTATAAATCCTCAGCTTTAGATATTAGTTCAGCAATGTCTTGTATTTGAATCTCGTTCTCTTGATTCTTACTTTTTAGGCCATCTGATAACATTGTATTGCAAAAAGGACATGCTGCAGCAACGATTTCGGGTTTAGCTCCTAGCGCCTGCTCTGTTCTCTCAACATTGATATTTTTGTTTCCTTTTTCGGGTTCTTTAAACATCTGTGCACCACCAGCACCACAACAAAGACCCTTAGACTTGCAGTTCTTCATTTCTACCAACTCAGCATCCAATTTTTGAATGAGATCTCTCGGCGCTTGGTAAACTTGATTAGCGCGACCCAAATAACATGGGTCATGATAGGTGATTCGCTTTCCTTTATAAACTGAACCAGAGATAGTAAACCTTCCTTCTTTTAGAAGAGCATTGATAAAAGTAGTATGGTGCATCACTTCATATTTACCCCCCAAAGAAGGATATTCATTTTTTAAGGTATTGAAACAGTGTGGACACGTAGTAACTATTCTCGTAACCAGATATGCATTCATTAACTCTATGTTTGCAATAGCCTGCATTTGAAAAAGAAATTCATTGCCAGATCTTTTGGCAGGATCACCAGTACAGCTTTCTTCTGTTCCCAAAACTGCAAATGACACACCTGCCTTTTGAAGTATCTTAACAAAGGAGTTTGTGATTTTTTTAGCACGCTCATCAAAGCTGCCGGCACAACCCACCCAAAATAAAACTTCGGGTTTTTTTCCTTCTGCTGTTAATTCTGCAAGGGTGGAAACATGCATTATTGAATGATTTAGTGGTCTTTACCATCGTCGAAAACCTCGATGGTTAACTCTTTTTCTATTAGATCAGTGAATTTTCCATTGTATCGGGTAGCCTTTACCAAGTGGTTGTCAATCCAATGATAGTTCCCTCCTCTAGGCTTACCCATAAGAAGACTATGGTATTTGAAGCCATTGGTTTTTAACCATTGCTCAGTAACCTCTCTATGTGAATCTAATCTAGAGGTAAAGAAGCAAATTAAATGACCTTCGTCATACCATTTGTTAAGAGTTTTTAAAGCATCAGGGTAAATCTTGGCCGTTGCCATTCGCTCAGGTTCCTCATTTGGAATGTCATCACAAATAGTACCATCAATGTCGATCAAATAATTTTTGATCCCATTGGGTAGAACAGGACTAACAATTTCTCCATTTTTAACTTTTTTGTGTAAGTAGCTTTCTACTTCATCTTTTTCCATAATTAAATTAAATTAATTTTCCTTGGTCCAAAGCATTCGGTCTTGATTGCTGAAAGGCCAGGGCGCACCATTGTTTTCAATGTTACTCATCATGTTATTCAAATCAATCGGGGCGGCGGATTGCTCCATTACCAAATATTGTCTCATATCCATAATAATCGAAAGGGGGTCAATACCAATAGGACAAGTTTCTACACAAGCATTACAAGAAGTACAAGCCCATAACTCTTCTTTAGTAATGTAATTGTTAAGCAATTGCTTTCCATCATCTTGATAGCTACCATTCTGGTTTATGTTTCTTCCTACTTCTTCAAGTCGGTCACGGGTATCCATCATGATCTTTCGGGGAGACAACAATTTACCGGTCTGGTTGGCAGGGCATTCATCAGTACATCGTCCACATTCGGTGCAGGTATAAGCATTCATCAATTGGACCCAATTGAGATCGGTTACGTCGGAGGCTCCAAATTTTTCAGGAGTAGTATCCTCAGAGGTGCTAGCAAATTGATCAGCATTGGGGTCCAAAATTAGTTTTACTTCTTTGGTGACAATATCATTATTTTTGAATGCTCCTATGGGGTTTAGATTCATAAAATAAGTATTGGGAAATGCCAAAAGAATGTGCAAATGTTTGGAATAATAAAGATAATTGAGAAAAATGAGAATTCCACAGATGTGCAACCACCAAAAACTACGTTCAAGGATGACCAATGTTGTTGTTGAAAAAAAAGAAAATATGGGAGTAATAAACTGGGAAACAGGAAATAAACCGGCTTTTGTATAATTAGGGTATCCCAACTCTTGAAGGAGCTGATCCGTCGCATTCATTGACAGAAAAAGCATCATCAATACAATCTCAAAATAAAGTATATAATCAGCATCATTTTTAGGCCAACCCTTCATTTCGGATTTCCAAAAGCGATTGATTTTAATTGCATTTCGACGAATCCAAAATAATAACACACTTAGCAATACTAATGCAGCAAAAATTTCAAATAAAGCAATGAGTAAATCATATCCTATACCCATATAAGGGGCAAATAAGCGATGGGTTCCTAATAAGCCATCCAAAACGATTTCTATAAGCTCAATGTTGATAAGAATAAAACCTATGTATACGATTATATGTAGTAAACCTGCAATCGGTCTATTTACCATTTTGGATTGCCCCAGAGCAATTCGAATCATATTCGACCACCTTTTTAAGGGATAGTCTCTTCTTTCAATAGCTTTCCCAATTTGTATGTTTCTTTTGATAAAAAGTATGTTACGTCTAAACAAGAAGAAGGCTGTGGCTAAAACTATCGCAAAAATGATATTGGATAAATAAAACATTTTTGTTTTTAATTTTCTTCTTTGGTTAAAGTTTTTTCTTTTTTTCCGAAAAGTGAAAATTGAACATATCTTTTAGGATGCTTCTTTAGATCAGTAAGAAGACTTTCCAATACTTTTGAAGCTTCCGTTAAATATTCATATAAGGCTTCATCCTTAATTAATTTACCAGCGGTTCCATGACCTGATTCAATATTAGAGACAATCTTATTGAGACTTTCAACTGTCTCAGTGAATGATTTAATAGTGCGACTGAATTTAACATTTGAGATAGAATCGGTAATTAACCTTAGATTTTCAGAAGTGTATTTAATATTACTAAAAGTATCATTGAAGTGTTCTTGGTTTGTCTTCAAAATTTCAACAGCAGCTAAAGACGCATTATTCAGGTTTTTAGTTGTAATTGAAAGGTTTTCAAGTGTACTTTTTAGATTAGCTTGGGTGTCGTTGCTCAGAACATTACTAACCCCTGCAAACAATGAATCCGCACTAATAAGCATACTTTCAATTTTAATCTGTAATGGTTCTATTTGACGGTTGATAAGTTCAGTTAAGCCAGGTTTTACAGAAGCTTTAAGTGTATCACCATCATTAACAACCCTTTGAGGATCAAAAACAGGCACTATAGAAATGGCTTTCCCAGCAATAACTCCTGTCTCATAAAGCATGGCAGTGCTTTCATTAGAAAAATATAATTCTTGACGCACATCCATGGTAACGAGAATTTTAGTGGTATTAGGAAGAAAATCAATTTTGGATATTTTCCCAACGCTTAGACCGTTGATGCTCACTTTTGCTCCAGAAACCAACCCTTCAACCTCCTGATAGATTGCATAAAGTGTTTTGGTCCTTTTAAAAACAGCATTTCCATTAAGAAAATTATAGCCATAAATAAACAAAAAAACACCTCCTAGGATCAAGATTGCTGTTTTAATTTCTCTGGATATTTTCAAGTTTTTGATGATTTATAAGATTTCAAATTTAATGTTTTTTTTATTGATTTAAATTATTTAAAACTTTCTAATGCCTCAGATAATTTGATTTTTTTATTTCCTCTAAATGAGACAATAAAAGCAGATTTGAAACCTGCTCTATGAACTTTCCTTTTTTCTTTTTGAATTAGCTTATAGCTTTTTGAGTTCCCAAAAAAATATTTGTAAAAAGCTCCTTCCTTTTGTCTATAAACATTTTTTAATCCCTTAAAATTTTCAGGTTTTGCCTCAATAGGGCTTTTACTGGCAGCCAATTGAACCATAAAACGAATTTCGTTCGTTTCTTTTGGTCTTTTCTTAGAAGACTTATTTGGAGATTCATTTTTATCAAATACTTTTTGATTTACAACGGCCTTTTCCAATTCATTTTTGTAATTCAATATGGCTTTAGCAATGGCTTTGGAAATTTCATTTTGGCCTTTTTTAGAGTTTAGGTAAGCACCTTCTTTCTTGTTGGTCAAAAAACCAGTTTCTACGAGAACACTCGGCATATAGGTGTATTTTAGAACCACAAAACCGGCTTGTTTTACTGATCTGTCTTTTCTTCCCAAATTAGCGACAAAGCTGTTCTGAATGCTAGCAGCAGCTTCTATACTTTGATTCGAGTACGTTTCCTGCATCAGGGTTAAACTAATAACAGATTCAGGGTTGTTGGGATCAAAACCATCATAATTTTTCTCATAATCTTCTTCGTAGAAAATAACAGAATTTTCCCTTTTGGCAATTTCAAAGTTTCTTTGATTAGCATGAAGCCCTAGAACAAAAGTTCCTGCTCCAAAAGCTTTGGAGGAGGTAAAAGAATCGCAATGTATTGAAATGAATAAGTCAGCATCTTCCTTATTAGCAATATTAGCTCGATCTACAAGCTTTACAAATTTGTCAGATTTACGGGTATAGATAACACTAATTTCATTATTCTTTTCAAGAATTCTACCTATGCCTAAAGCTATATTTAAAGCAATTGTTTTTTCGTAATAACCATTACCCCTATTGCCACTGTCGTGCCCACCATGACCTGGATCCAAGACCACAACAAAAGTTTTATTTGATAAAGAATTACCACTCAAAGGTTTTGGGGAGAGCACAAAGGACAATAAGCAAACCAAATGGAGTATTAAAAAACCCATTGGTGTTGATTTTCTGAGCATTGAATTAAAGGTTAATTAGTCAATCAACAATAAAAATATCCTTAATTTTGATTACTAAAAAATTAATAAATCATAAATTTAGGACTATTCAGTTTGCAAACAAATTCAATTTATACAGTAGGTTTGTTAATATTTTTTTGTCTTAACCATTTGCAATCACAGATATCAAAAGATTCTCTTGCACTTACTATCAATTCTAAAACTAAAAAAAACAAACTGACAGATTCGATTCCTAAGAAAGAACCAACCTTGCTGGATATGGTGAATTACAATGCAAAAGAATATGTTAGAATCAATCGTAAGGAAAATAAGCTCTACTTGTACGACCAAGCCGAATTGTATTATCAAGACATGGAGCTAAAAGCTGGAATAATCGTGCTGGATTATTCAAAAAATGAGGTTACTGCCGGTAGAATTCCAGATTCTTTGGGTGTTTTGGTTCAAAATCCCTATTTCAAACAAATCAATAATGAAATTCGACCTGATTCTTTAAGATTCAATTTTGACACTCAAAAGGCTTTGATATGGAATTCTAAATCTGCTCAAAACGGCATGAATATTTATGCAGCATTCACTAAAAAAGAAAATGATTCTGTTTATTACATTAAGGATGCAAAGGTAACTACTGGAGGAGAATTAGATAGTTCAGATTATTATTTCAGAATCCGAAAAGGCAAAATGGTCCCACAGGGAAAAATTGTAACTGGTTTTACCAATATGTACATTGCAGATGTACCTACTCCCCTTGCTCTTCCTTTTGCTTACTTTCCATCATCCCAAAACCAACAATCAGGTTTTTTATTTCCCACTATCGGGGAAAGTAACAATAGAGGTTATTCCGTTCAAAATGGAGGGTATTACCTTGCCATGTCTCAATACTTTGACCTTGCATTAACTGGAGATTATTACAGCAATGGGAGTTATGGATTTCGTGCAGATTCAAAATACCGTCTGATGTACAATTTTAGCGGAGGTTTTAGCATGAGATTTGAAAACCTCATTAGTGGAGAAAAAGGTATACCTGGTTATAGTAAATCTACTGTTTTTAATGTACGCTGGAATCATTCTAAAGATCCAAAAGCCAGTCCCAATTCCAACTTTTCTGCATCAGTTAACTTTGGAACTAGTGATTACTTTAGAGAGTCCGTCAACCAACTGAACAGTCCGAACTTTCTTAACAACACCTTAAGTTCATCAGTTGCTTATACTAAAAGAATTCCAGGTACCCCAAGTGTCAATTTGTCCATGAATGCAAATATGTCTCAAAACTCCAATACCAAAAGTGTTAACCTTACACTTCCCACTTTTCAAGGGAGTATTGATCGTGTTTTTCCCTTTGAACCTAGAGACAGACCAAAAAAAGGAATTTTACAAAACATTAATTTACAATACAGTACCAGAGCCGAGAACCGAATAATTACGACAGAGGAAAACCTATTTACTAGTGAAATGTTTGAAAGTGCAAAGTCAGGCATGCAACATTCTATTCCATTAAGTACAAATTTTAAAATTTTAAAACATTTTAATTTTGCAGCCAGCGGGAATTACAAAGAGGTTTGGCAGCCCAAAACAGTAAGATACAACAACTATGACCCTATAAACCAAGGAGTTATAAAAGATACTATTAGTGGGTTTAGTGCTTTTAGATCCTATAATTACGGACTAAGTATGGTCACTGCAATCTATGGAACTGTTAATTTTAAAGAAGATAAAAAGATACGATCAATAAGACATACCATGCGTCCATCGGTAACTTACAGCTCTGCCCCTAGCTTTGACCAATACTATGATGAATACATTATTGACGCTGATGGAAACACAAGAGAGTATACTCGTTTTGAAGGTGGTCTATTTGGAAGTCCATCTAGGGGTTTGTCTAAAAGCATGGGTATTTCCTTAAGTAATAATTTCGAAGCAAAAATTGTAGATCCCGACACGACAAAGACTGAATTAAAAAAGATCCAATTGATCAAAAACTTAAACCTGAGTACGAACTATAATATGATTAGTGATGAATTTAAATGGAGTCCTGTTCGATTGAGTAGCGGTATTGATTTATTTGATAGAGAAATATCTATAAATCTTGGAGCAGCTCTGGACATGTATGCTTTAAATGAAGAAAATCAAAGGATTAATGAGTTTAATATAATCAATGGTGGTGGACTTTTCAGATTAACCAGTGCAAACTTAAATACAGGTTATAGGTTATCCAATGCAACTTTTTCAAAAGAAAAGAAAGATGAGGAAGAAGAAAAGGACGACGACCCATTGAATTTCTTTGAAAATGCCTCCGGAGGAGGTCGTTCGGATGATTTGTTTGGAGATACAATTGGAATGGGAAATGAATCCTATAAAGAAGAAGAAGAAGAGAATGAAAAGAAAAACAAATACCCTTCATATAGGGCAGAAATACCATGGAGTCTTCAATTTAGATATTCTCTCACATACAGCAATTCCAGAAACGAAAATAACTTTTCAAATAATTCACTCATGTTTTCTGGGGATATTGAACTAACACCAAAGTGGAAAATTGGGGGATCCTCAGGTTTTGATTTTAAGAATCATGGATTTACATATACCCAACTAAGGTTCAACAGGGACTTAGATAGCTGGCGTTTAGATTTTAGTTGGGTCCCTTTCGGTAATCGCGCATCATGGAATTTTTTTATTGGTATTAAATCTGGACTTTTGAGTGATATCAAATACGAGAAGAATAGAGAACCAGACAGAAAGTTAAGATGATAAGAAGCCTATGAAAAAAATAATCACCACACAAAATGCACCTGCTCCAATTGGGCCTTACAATCAAGCCGTATTGATCAATGATACATTATACCTTTCGGGTCAAATTGGGCTAGATCCTTACTCCATGGAATTAGTAGTAGGGAGCATCAAAAAGGAGACTAAACAGGTTATGAAAAATTTGAAATCAGTCTTGGACGCTGCAGAAATGACTTTTGATCATGTAGTGAAAAGTTCTATTTTTCTATCAGAAATGAAAGATTTTAGTCAAGTTAATGAAATATATGGAAGTTATTTCAAAAATAAAACTGCTCCTGCTAGAGAAACTATTGCTGTCAAGACACTCCCCAAAAATGTTAGGGTAGAAATATCAATGATTGCCATTAAATAATACCTGTTTTATTGACTTAAAAGATTCTTGTGGTGTTCTACCAAGCCATCAATTGGTCTTTTGACCACATTCCCCAAATGTAAACCGTTTTTTTTCAAAGATTCGTAAATTTCATCTTTGAGATAAAATGCAATGGAGCCTATAAAATGAATAGGAATATTTTTGGCTTCTTCAAATTGTAAAATCTGATGTGAAATAAACCTTTGTAATCCGTCTTTTATAATAGTTTTCATTTCAGGAGCTTCTTTATGCTCAATGATAAATTTAGCAAACTTTGCCAAGTAAGTATTTGGATTCTCCCTTCTGTAAACGTTTTCTTTTATAACATCTGGGGATAAATCGTATCGATCCTCAAACTTCTTGGCTAAATCATCTGACATTTTCCCAAAATAGTAGGCTCGAATAAGTTGTTTTCCATAAAAATTTCCACTTGCTTCATCCATTAAAACATATCCTAATGAAGTTATTCGTTGTTCTATCTGTTTTCCGTCAAAATAAGTACAATTAGAGCCCGTTCCCATGATGCATACAATTGCAGGATCATTGGATTGGGTTGTAGAGTATACTGCTGCATAGGTGTCTTCTAAAATTGAAAAATTACTAATAGTGAAAATTTCACTAAAAACCTTCTCAATCCTTTTTACTGTAGAATCTACACCACAACCAGCACCATAAAAATAAATATGAGAAACTTTTTCTCTATTTTGATACAAATCGTAATTATTGATAATTCTCTCCGTTAGAATTGCACTAGGAAGAACCTGAGGATTGAGTCCTAAAGTTTGAGTCGAAAAAAGCACTTCGCCGGAATTATCTAGCGCAATCCAGTCGGTCTTGGTAGAGCCGCTATCAACGATAAAAATCATTTTTTGCAATTATAATTGATGAAGATGCTTGGCCAAGTCAATCAATTTGTTGGAATAGCCACATTCATTGTCATACCAGGAGATAATTTTGTAAAAACTGGGGTTGAGCTCCATACCTGCATCAACATCAAAAATTGAAGTTCTTATATCACCAACGAAATCCTGAGAAACCAAAGGGCCTTCGGAATAGCCCAAAATACCTTTCATGTCATTTTCAGAAGCAGCTTTCATTGCGGATTTTATTTCTTCGTAGGATGTTTCTTTTCCTAGCTTTACTGTCAAATCTACAACAGAAACATTGGCAGTAGGAACCCTGAAAGCCATGCCTGTTAATTTTCCAACGAGGGCAGGAATCACTTTAGTTACTGCTTTAGCAGCACCAGTTGAGGCAGGCATAATATTTAAAAGCGCACTTCTTCCTCCTCTGAAATCTTTTTTAGAGGGTCCATCTACTGTAAATTGAGTAGCAGTGGTCGCATGAACTGTTGTCATTAAACCTTCAACGATTTCAAAGTTATCATGGAGAACTTTAGAAATTGGTGCCAAACAGTTGGTTGTACAAGAGGCATTAGACACAATGGTTTGATCCGCAGTAGCATCAAGGTGATTTACTCCCATAACAAACATAGGTGCATCAGCAGAAGGAGCTGAAATTACAACTTTTTTGGCACCACCGTCAAGGTGAGCTTTAGCCTTCTCTAGAGTGGTAAAAATTCCAGTACATTCTGCAACAGTTTCTACACCCATATCCCCCCAACCGATATCAGCTGGGTTACGTTTGGCAGTGATCTGGATTTCTTCTCCATCTACCAATAATTTATTGGCTTTTACCGATACTTCTCCATCATATGATCCATGAACTGAGTCATACTTTAGGAGATATGCCAAATGATTAATATCCAAAAGGTCATTAATCGATATAATCGAAACATCTGGCTGTTTCATTGCCGATCTAAAAACGAGTCTTCCAATTCTTCCAAACCCATTAATACCAATTTTTAAAGCCATTCTATTTGAATTTATGTTTTATTTGTGTTTATATTGACAATATGTCTGATACTCTTATTAGATCACTGTTAATTTTAGATTTTCCTTTAATGGCATCCTCTAGGGGAGTCAAGGTTATATTTTCGTCTATAATTCCAACCATTTTATTAGAGTTTCCATCCAAAAGGCTTTCAACAGCTAAAACTCCCATGCGAGAAGCCAAGACTCTATCAAAACAAGATGGAGTTCCTCCTCTTTGCATGTGACCCAAAACTGAAACTCTAACATCGTAATAAGGAAGATTGTTTTCTATATAAGAAGCTATTTCAAAAACATTTTCTCCAGTTTTATCCCCTTCTGCCACTACCACAATACTAGAGGATTTTCCTGATTTTTCACTTCTTTTAAGGGATTCTAATAGACGGTCCAAGCCCATATCTTCTTCAGGAATAAGTATTTCTTCGGCGCCTGCCCCAATACCAGCGTTAAGTGCTATGTGGCCTGCATCTCTTCCCATCACTTCGACAAAGAACAGGCGATTATGAGAACTCGCAGTGTCTCTAATTTTATCGATAGCATCTATAACGGTATTTAAAGCCGTATCATAACCCAAGGTAAATCTTGTTCCCTGAATGTCAT
>MDSV01249784.1_pt1 | contig 14275 bp, 19 predicted proteins | sample 810851 | NCBI WGS metagenome assembly MDSV01 (sample SAMN05326640, study PRJNA326480) | marine metagenome | isolation source: seawater | place: Atlantic Ocean: North East | collected 2012 | reverse complement strand
CTAAAACAAGATGATTGTTTCTTTTAGATGTTAGATGTAAATGTGGTGTCGGTGCAATGTGACAAAAATTTAACATAATATAACCTTTCAAATTTATTTTGCGTCTTTAACATACTCTATTTTATCTGCTTGATATATTGGTAATGCTGTCATAGGACCTCCACCATCTAGTGGTTCTATTTTTGCATATGTGAATGCTCCCATTCTCATCATACCATTATAATATCCTTTTTGTGTTCTTCCTTTAGTGTTTTTAAAAGTAACATGAACTTGACCACCAGAAGATTTTGCTTTTCTGAATAGCTTCTGAAGTTCTTTTTTATTAGACTCCTGTTTCTTTTCAAACTCACCCTGTTCCATGATTTTAAAATCTTTAAATTTTTTCATAAAATCCTCCACTATAAGTTATATGAGAACCATTTTCTCCATCTTCGCTTATATCAATGGTTAAGTTCCTACCAGGGTATTTATCTAAAATATACTTTGATAAATCATCAGACATCATCTCAAAGATTTATAATCTAACTGTAATGTTTTATCATCATACAATGCTTCTAATTCTCTTTTAAATAAAATAAACTCAATATCTCTATCATTATGAAATACTTCAATCATAACTTTAAAATGAAACATATGTCTATGAGGATACTTTAAGAATTCAACACCTTCTGGTGCATCAGGATACTTATGTATACCTTCTTTTTGAAATGTTACCCAAATACTTTTCATAATATAACTCCTTAATTAATAAGTCGTGAAGCACAATGTTCTGAGTGAGAGAGGAATGAGCACAGACTTCACGACTATTTCCCATTCTTAACTACTTCTAGCTAAGTTTAGGAATTCCTTTCTAACTTCAGATCCTTCTGCAGCAAATGATCCACCAACAGATAATGTTACAGTAGCACTATTCTGATCCTGAATACCTCTACTCTTTACACAGTAATGTTGAGCATCAATATATACTGCTACATCTTCTGTCTGTGCAACAAATTGAATAGTTGCTCTAATCTGTTCTGTTAATCTTTCTTGAACTTGAGGTCTTTTAGCAAAAAACTGTACAATTCTATTTAACTTAGAAATACCTAAAAGTATATCCTTAGGTAAATAAGCTACAGTTGCTAAACCATCTATAACTACAAAATGATGTTCACAATTAGATTGAACATTAATATTCTTCTCTAATAAGAAAGATCCATTATTTCTCATTTTATTTTCTATAGCTGTACACTTAGGAAAATAATCATAGTTTAAACCATAAAATATTTCATTGACATACATTTTAGCTACACGGTTAGGTGTATCCATTAATGAATCGTCAGTTAGATCAAGTCCTAATATATTCATAATCTCTGTAAAATGTTCTTTAATAGCTGGTATTTTTTCATCAGCATTATTCATAACCTTATCAGTCATAGGTGTTTCTAAACCTATACTAATTAAATGATCATGTACTCTTTTTCCTAATTCGGAATCGTTTTTATAACTTGGATGCATATTCTCTCACCTTTCTATTTATTTTTTTGCAAAATTGCACTATTACCACCATGTTCTCTTACTTCTACTTCTTCTACCCAACATCTATGATCAGTATTATTTGTTATCATTTTATCTGCAAAGTTAAATGCATGTTCTGCAAACTTTTCACAACCAACACCATCTAATATTTTTAACTTACATAGTCCATCTTTTTCTAATTGTTGAAACTTTTTTAATTGAACATCACTAACATCAACAGCCAATGTATGATCAAAGGTATCTTTTAACCATGCTTTAAGTTCTTTTAATCCACCAAAATCTACTACCCAATTTTTATTATCTAATTCTTTACAACCAAATGTAAACTTAAAAGATAAACTATAGCCATGTATTAAACTACAATGACTATGAGTTGCTTCTGGTTGTCTGAATGCACATGATAGGCCTTCATCATGTCCATATGTCTTAGTAGACTTATAAATTTTATTTTCTTTTATTTTTCTAAACATATTAAGTTCCTATTGCGTTACCAAATAGATAACAATGTAGCCTTCCTGATACATTGTATCCTCTTTTAAAAGCCATCTCTGCTACTTTACCAGCACTTGCTTCTTGTTCCTCAACTGTTGCTCCTACAGGCATAATATAAACAGGCCAATTTAATCCTACTGATCTAAACTGATTAATAACATGATCTAATTCTTCCCATTGTTCTTTTTTACTTCCTAATACAAACTTTAATTGACCAGTAGGTCCTTTAGAAGAAGGATGTTTGTTACATCTTTTGAACACTCTATCATATTGAGCTACATTATGAGGCTTAATAGCCTTATCAGATTTTTCACCAGCTACGGTCCAAAGTTTAGGTGAACATGATATAAATGTATGAATAGTATGACGACCTTTATTAGTAACATATTCAACAAAGTCATCAGTAAGTTCTTGTGTGCCATTAGTTTCAAATGTTATAGAAGAAGGAACATTTTCTTTAATTTTAAATACTTCCATTATTTCTACAAATGCATTCTGTCCATGTCTCATTAAAGGTTCACCACCTGTAAAACACATATGAGCTGTTTGACCTGATCTAGGATGTTTAAACTTTCCTTCTGGATTATATTCATTACTTGCACATTGCATTATAACATCTACTATTTCTTTAGCAGTCTTATTAGCCATAAGATGTTTATACTTCTTAGACCATGTATAAGAACTATCACAACCTTTTTCCCATACAGGAAGATCCTCAACTCTATTTACAGTCTTAGGATCAAAATCTTGGAATGGTAATTCATATGTTTCAGGATTAGTAGGATCTATCTGACCAAAACCATTGCATTGTAAATTACAAAGAAAGAATCTTAACCACAGAGTCCAATGCCCTGTAAACATACCTTCACCTTGTATAGAGTCAAATACCTCTGAATAATAATACTTTCTTTCACTCATAATTTAATATACTACAGCTTACGTAATTAAGTCAACACTTTTTTTCTTTTTCTGTCTATTTAATTTTTTTTGCTTATTTCTTGCAGATTGTAGATGAACAGGATGTGCTCTTTTGTGAAAAGTAACACCCATTAAATGATCAAATTCATGTTGAATACATCTTGCAGTAAATCCTGTATATTTATTTGTAGTAGTTTCACCATGCATATCTGTGAATCTCATTCTTACTTGTTGAGGTCTTTTTACCTTAACATATAATCCAGGAAATGATAAACAACCTTCATCATAATATGTTTCTTCACCCATCATATCAACTAGCATTGGATTAAAGAATGCCATTATTGAATCTGAATTAGTTGGATCTCCAACAACAAATACACTTTTATTGATACCTACTTGTGGAGCTGCTAAACCAACACCTCTTAAAGACATCATTGTTAAACCTAAATTTTCAGCTAACTCTTTTGCATTATCTTTTTCAAAGTCAAACTTTTCAGTTTCTTGTGTTAATATTGGATCTGTTTCTGGTACTAATTTTAATATCATATAGTTGCTATCCTACTAAAGTTTTTATGTTTTTCAAATTTAATCACTGAAGAAAATTTATCTTGTAATATATCTCCTTTATGACTAATAACAAATACATTTGAGTTATTGCCAAGATCATGTAATAGTTTTAAGAATGACTCACAACCATCATTATCTAATGATGCATCAAATACTTCATCTAAAATTAATAAATTAGTATTAGCTGAGTTCTTCATCTTTGCAATTGCTCTCCATGTAAGTAATAATGCAAGATCAATTCTCATTTTTTCACCCTCACTAAAAGATGCATAAGAAAATTCATCTCTATATCTTGATCTTATAACTTCTTGGAATCCTTCATTTAATTCAAATTGTACAAAGAACTCCATTGATGCTAAATATTTATTTACAAGTTTATTAATAATAGGTACATATTGTTTTATTATTTGAGTCTTTATACCACTATCTCTTAATAATTCATAAGCTATATCATACATATCTTTTTCAAATATGTCTTTCTTTTTCTTTTCTTGAAATGTATCTAATGTTTTAGATATATCTCTTACTTTTTTATTTTCTTCTTTTAGATCAGATCCTTCCTTGCTTTCTTTTCTAATATCTTTATTAAGTTTTCTAATATAAGATTGAATACTTGTAACTTGATTATTAGCATCTCCAAGTTGATTATTTTCTTGTTCTATCTGTTTATTAATTTCAATCATATCAAGTAATCTATTATTATATTTTTGAAGTTCAGATTCTAATTTTTCTGCAGCATCTTTTATTTCTGCTATCTTATTAGTTGATTCAGTTACTTTTCTAGTTTTTATTTCTGTACTAATAGATTGATCACATGTTGGACATTGATTATTTTCTTCATAAAAATTAATACGCTTTCTAATCTTTCTTACTTTTTCTTCATACTTAGCTTCAATATCTTTTATTGTATTTAATTTAGATTTTATTTTATCTTGATCTTGAACTTTTTCTGTTAAATAATCAATCTGTTTTATTCTATCATTTATTTCTATATCTAATTTTGAAATACTAATGTTAGAATTTTTTATTTCTTCATTAATTTCATTTAATCTTTCTTGATTAGATGTTTTTATATTTTTAATATTATCTTGATGAAGTTTTAGTTTCTCTTCTTCTAACTCTATTTTATACTTTACATCTTGTAACTTTTGTTTATTGGTTCTAATCTTTTCTAACAATAAAACATTCATTGCTGTAAATATTTTAATGTCTAACAGATCCTCAATAATTTCTCTTCTTTTAGGTGCATTGAGTTGCATAAATGGTGTAAATGATGCATTACCAAGAATAACTATTTGTGTAAATGAACCCCAATTTAATTTAAGTATATTCTTTTCTAAATATTCTTGTTGATCTTTTATAGCTGCATTCTGTTTAAGTTCGGTACCATTAAGATGTATCTCCATCTTTCTTGGACCATGTCCTCTAACAATTTTATATAGATTAGTACCAATTTTAAATACAACTTCAGCTTCTAAATGTCTACCATTAACTGAATTAATTAATTGTTGTTTACTAATATTTCTAAATGGTTTACTAAACAAACAATAACACAGTACATCTAATAATGTAGATTTACCAGAACCATTTTCACCAATGATTAATGTATTAGGTGATTTGTCTAATTGGATCTCTGTCCATACATTTCCTGTTGATAGAAAGTTCTTCCATCTCACGCTCATAAATATTATCATAATTTAAACTTCTAAATGTTGTGCTTCAGTATATAACTCTGCAAATAATCTTTGTAACTTAATCCTATCAATATTTGTATCCATCCCATCAACATATTTGTTAAGTGTAGTTAATGTATCTTCTGCTTCATTAAATATTTCTTCTTCACTAGCCATATCCATATTTTTATGATCATCTACAATAGACACATTAGCTGGATTAGCTTTATATAATTTATCTAACATAATATCAAACCAATATGGATTATTTTTATTTTGTACAATAACCTTTACATATGTATCAGCATAGTCACTAAAATCCATTTGAGTATAATCTTCTATTTTTTTATTTTTATCATCATACCATACCTTATAGAACATCTTATATGGGTTCCGAATAAAAGTCAACTCTCTTGTATCAGTATCAAAAATATGAAACCCTCTTGGATCATTATAGTCAGCCCAAGTTAATTCATAAGGGTTTCCAAGATAATGTATATTTCCTTGAGATGACTTATGATGATAATGACCACTACAAACAACATCAAACTTTTCAAAAGGTGCCCTTGCCATCCCAACATCATGAATCTGTCCACTAAATACTTCAAAACCTGATAACTCTAAATGTGAAAAAATAATTTGTGAAGGTGTTTCTTTCAAGTATGTCATACACTCTTCATAATTATCGTTATTAATCCAAGGTAACATTCCAATTGATACTCCATCATGTTCTACATCTTCTGGCTTCCAATATAAATGCATATTGTTTTTACCTTGATTATGAAACAACTCAGACATTGCACTTATCTCATTTGAGTTTCTATATGGAATATCATGATTACCTACAATACAATGAAATGTAATATCTCTATCAATCATTGGTTGAATAAACATTCTCTTAAATTGATTAAGAGTAATAAAATTGATAAACTTTCTTCTTTCAACTATATCTCCAAGATGAAATATAGTATCTATATTATGTTTATCAATATAAGGAAAGAATGTATTCTTATAAAACTTTCGATAGTATTTTAAAAATTGAATACTATCATTTCTCGCACCGAAATGTGTATCGGTGATTAATGCTATTTTAGCCATAATTTATTGCTCACTTATTAATATATCAATTGGTGTTGTTGCTGTACTTGTTTTCTTTTTTTGTTTACGTTTCTTTTCTTCAAAATCATTTATAAAGTTACCTGTGTATTCTTTAGACCATTCACTCATTTTTATAGGTGTGGAATATTCTGTTTTATCACCTTCTTGATTCTCTGATGTTGTACCCATTATATCAGCATTATCAGTTAATTTCATTTTTGTGTATAGATGTTTCTTTTCTTTTTGAATTCTTCTTAGAAATGCATAATATATTATTTGTGTAAAATATGCAAAAGGGTTATTTGATTTTTCTGGATTAAAATTATCTATGTATTGTAAACAGTTTTCAATTCCATCACATATCATTTCTTCTTTAAATGTGTAATTGACAAAATTAGGTTTATGTGATAAATGAACAGCAATTTTCATAAGACATTCACCGATATAATTTGATACTCTTGGTCTATCAGTTTTATTTGCTTCTGCTACTTTAACACCTTCTTTATATTCTGTCATGGCTGCTAAAAATTCTTTATTGTTCACATAATGTTGACTTTTTTTTCTTGGCATTATTTCCTCGTTTTCAATGTATTGTTATCGCGGTGTTGGATAAGTACTCCATCATAGCTATTAAACTAGATTCCATATCTTCCCTTGTTGATTCATCTAACTTAACTATTTGTGTTTCAGTTTTTTTCTCTATAACTTTAGTTTTCAATACTTTTACACCTTCATTATAATAATCGATTATTGCTTCTATTGGTCTTTCCATTACTATGATATCATCTGAGTGTATACTAAACTGCATTTTTTTTATATGTGGTATCCATTTAGATAATCTTACTCTAGCACCTAAAGACATATTTTCTGTATGTATTTCTAAAGGATGTTTAAGCATAATACTTTCTTTATCATTAGGATCCTGTGCACACACAGATACTATATTCTCACCTGTAACTAATTTTAAGTATAATACATTTTTGGACATATGTCAACACCTATAAGTTAATATTGTAAATTTTATATTCAAATTCTTCCTCATTATATAATTTAATCCTTTCTGCAAAATGTTCAAGGGTATAATTTACTTTTGATTTATACCTAAGATCATCTGCAATGTCATATAATACTGCTTTGTCTTTGTTGTTACCCACTCGTAACCCGCGACCAATAGACTGCAAATTCCTAATACGAGACTTAGTGGGAGAACTAAACACAATATTATGAAGATTTTTAATATTAATACCAGTACTAAAGGTACCAAAAGACGCAACGATAATAGCATTTGTTTCACTCTCTGTAATTTGTCTAATACTTTCTCTTTCATCTGCTCCAACTCCTCCATATACAAAAAATACTTTCCTATTATTTTTCACTTGATCTTTACACATTTGATAAAGTGTCTTACCATGTTTCTGTACATATTGAAATAATAATAATGTATTGCCTTTGAGAGATATAGCAAGATTTTGAATAAATTTATTTCTCTCTTGATTACTAACTATGTAATCCATTTCCTCTTTATATTTAGCTGAACTAATTAACTTACTATCTACATCATTATGTTTTAAAACTAAACATTTTATTTTAAAATTAGCTAATGTATTTTGATCAATTAATTCTTTTGTTGTTACATATTGTTTTACTTTACCAAATAATCCTTCCACTACTAATTTATTTGTTTCCATACCATCTAATGTTCCAGTAAAACCAAATCTATATTTTGCTTTACATAACTTTGTCATAATAGCTGTTAACGATTTAGCTTTATATAAATGACACTCATCTCCAATAACAACATCATATTGTTTAAAATAATCTTTAGACATTTTGTAAATAGATTGCCATGTTGAAATAACTACATCTTCATCTGCTTGTTTTTCTACTCCAGCAGTTATACAATGAATTTTATTTTCATCATATCCATATTCAACAAAGTCACTTTTCATTTGTTGAACTAATGATATAGTTGGAACTATTATTAACTTCTTTTTATCACCATACCATTTACTTAACATATAAATTATATAAGATTTACCTGATGCAGTTGGACTAACTATAAGAGCTCTTTTATTTCTTACACAATGTACAAATGATTTAAGTTGATATTCTCTTGGTTTTAAACTACTGTTTATTTCTTTAATAAAATTTTTTGCTTGGATTGCAGAAAAAGAATCTGCAGACATTATATCGTCTTGATATTTTATTTCATAATTTCTTTCATTACAGAAAACTTCAATATAAGGAAGCAATCCTGAATATATTTTTTTACTATTTAAATTATATAATCTAATTTTACCATCCCACATTCTATTTTTATATGCAGGTGTAAATTTAGCATTAGGAACTGAGAATGTAAAAAAATCACTCAGCTCTTGTTTGATAGGAGACTCTGCTTCTATCTTTATATAAACTTCATCAACTTTTGATATAAACAATGTATTAGGATCCCATTGAGAATTTGAGAAAGTCAATACTGTTCTTGATAACATAACCCCGTCCATTAATATTCTTAACAATTTCTGTCAGAACATCCACAAACTCTTCTTGATATACTATTTTAGTATTGAGAGCTATCATATCAACATCACCTTCCACATAATCATATAAGTCCTGTTTGAGAACTTTCTTAGGCCATGGTTCTCTACCTATTTCTTTTAAGTCTTCTGGATTATTTAAATCACCTTTATAATAATCACCTAGTTTAACTTTTAACTCTTTCTTTTTTAAATTAAGAGATCTAAGTTTTAATCTTTGAGTTGAATATATTTTAAGATACTTAGCATGTAAGGCTGGTACATTTAAACTTTCTAAACTCAACTCGGTTTCATCAATCTTACAATCTTTTTGCCACATACCGACAACATCATCTATTTTCAATTTTTACCCCATTATTTATACTGCAAATGATTCGCCACATCCACATGAAGCAGTAGCATTAGGATTAACTACTTTCAAATATGAACCACCGAATTCTTTTACATAATCTATTGTACATCCTATTACATACATATCAGCCATTTTATCTACAACTAATATATCATCAAATAATGTACCATCTTTTACTTCATCAACAGTTGACCAATCATATTGGAAACCTGAACAACCACCACCCTGTACTGATAACCATGCATACTTTTTTTTAGTGTCAGTAGTTGCTTGCTTTAGATATTCTTTTGCTGATTCTGTTATTTCTATCATATTATTATTTATCTCCACTTATTATTATATACTTTTTGCTAAACAAAATCAACATCTTTTTATAAATAATCTCATTAAAGACCGTCACGTATTTCATAATTAATAGCTTTGATCGTGCAAGACACGAAACGGGACACTAAACATTAAAGGAAAGTTATTAATGAAATATTTAAGATTATTGGTTTTTATTCCAATGGTTTTTTGGCCATTGACATTAAATGCAGCAGATACAAACACTACAGTATCTTCAACAGTAGTAACAGATAAAACTCCACCTACAGCATCTGCTCCATCAATTGTAATTAATAATAGTGATGTATGTAAAAGTGCTTATAGTGCTGGTGTACAATCTTCAATAGTAGGTTTATCTTCAGGAGTAACAATATCAGATGAAAATTGTGAACGAATAAAATTGAGTCGATCTTTGTATGGAATGGGTATGAAGGTGGCTGCTATATCTACATTATGTCAAGATGCAAGAGTTTTTGATGCAATGTGGATGGCAGGAACACCTTGTCCATATATGGGTAAAATAGGTGATGATGCTAAAACAGCTTGGTTAGAAAAAATGGACGAAGCTCCTTCTGGAGTAAAAGTATTTGTTGGTATCAAAAAAAAACTGAAAGAACAAAAGATAAAAGAGAAAAAGAAAAAAGACTGGAGCAAGAAACAACCTACAGACAACAAAATCAACAACCCGAGAGGAATGTAAGTGAAGTTAATACATCACACATTATTACTTTTTTTGCTATCTTGCTTCTTGGTGTCCCAATCTTATAGTCAATCAACAGAAACAGAAACATATGAATCTACAGACTACATAGGTGATATGGATTCTTTTGATAGAGATAGTGGTACAAGAATTAACAACAATCAATATCAAACAGGACATAAAAATAATCCAGGTACATATGATAAAGATTTTGATTTAGAATCACAAATGACAATATCAGAAATTAATTCTGGTTTTGATTTAAAATATGGAGTAACAGTAGATTCACATTCAAGTAATGCTAGACTTGGAACATGTACAAGTTTAACACAGAATAGTGATTGTAGAGATATATTTAAATTAACTATAAAATTATTTGATTCTGATTTGTTAGTAAAAGAATATTTACATGAAGTTGAATTAGACTTTAAAGGTGTAAGAGATTATTCTTATTCACAAACTGTAGAATCAAATAACTATAATACATTAACAGGTAATTTTAGTCTGTACGGAATAGATGCTGGTTATCCTTCAGGTTGGTATGGGCCAAAATTTTCAGATCCATATTTAACTACACAATGGGATGTTGTTACATTTTTAAATGAAGAAGTTTTAAACTTAATTGAAAATAGTGACATATTAGATTTTAGTAATGACTTTGATACAGTAGAAGTTGATATACAAGATATAGAAGGCAATACAATGGATACAATGACTATTGAAGTAGAACAAGATTTAAATTTAGATATACAAGAAATAGAAGTAATAGAAATACAACCTATTGAAACTCCAGAACCAGAAATAGAAGTAGAAGTTGCTGAAGTTGAAATGGAATTAGAAATGGAAGTAGAACCTGAAATAGTGGAGACTGTAAATGAAACAAACAATGAGCCAGAGGAGACGGTTGAAGAAACTAGTGAGGAAGAGAATCAACCTGAGGTACAAGAGACTAAAAAACAAAAAGTAGTGGCACAAGCTAAACAAAAGGCTGCAAAAAAGATTATGAATAAAATGGGTGATAAAGGTAAATATGATTCAACTAATCAAATGAGAACATTAGTTGTTATGCAAGTATTAGGTAACACAAAAAGTTTTTTTAGTAATCAAGCTACCTTAGAAGATAACATAGATTTTTTTGATAATACAACCATACCAGATAATGAAATATCAGATAATAATTATGCAACTTATCTTTTGATTGGTGGATCTGATGTTACACATAATGAATTAATAGATAGTCAATATAAGGAGTAAATAAATGGCTGAAGTAGAAGTCGCAGGTATTAAATTCAAAGGTGGTAAAATATTTGTTATATTAACTGCATTATCAACATTGATTGGTGTACTATGGGGTGGATTTGAATTTTATAAAGATTATATGGATATGAGAGAAAAGATAGAATCATATACAGCTCCCGATCTTTCTGATTATGATAAAAGAATAGAATTAGTATCACAAAAAATAGATATGATTGAAAGTGAAGTAAAAATTATTTTAGATGAAGTTGAGTTAGTAGCAAGTGTTGCAAGAGAATTAAAAAATGATCTTAAAGGTGATGTAAGAAGGATAGAAACTATTGTTGAAGATGTTGAAACAAGAGTAAAAGAAGATTCAAGAGAAAATGCTAAAGATCTAAAAAATGCTATTAATGATATAGAATCTGATATGGAAGAACTTGAAAAGACAATTAAAGATAGAATAAAAAAAGCATTAGAAAATCCATTAGCTAATATGAGAAAATAATTACTTTTCCCATAGTACCATTTTGAACTGTTCGGGTTCTACACCAAAGTATTTACATTTATAATCGCTTTGTTCAAAGAACCCGAGATGCCACCATTCATCTTTTTTCTTTAGTAACTGTCTACCAGCATCATCCCAATCTATCTCTAAAAATATTTTTTCATATTTCATTTTTTTATCTATGTGTTCATGATAATAAAAACTATCCCATTCCCAATGTAATATTTCAAAAACATTTCCATTTCTATCACAATAATCTATAGAAAAATCACAGCCCCATTTTGGTCTCATTTTTATAATCTTATATAATATTGGATAAGTATTAGTTAATAATTCTAATTGTCCTTTTGCATCTTCAGTAAAACCTTTTCTTTCAAATAAATTACAATGGTTGATTATAGCGTGTTCATACTTATCCTCTTGTAAAAACCACTCGTATTTAAGTGCTATATGATTTGGCCTATGGAATATACTATCAAAGCCATGTTCGCTTGCATACACTTGTTCTAGCGTTGTTAAATCGTATCCATTCTGGTCGAATAGCTTAATATCATCAGGATGAAATTCATATTTTATGCTTTTGTAAAAATGTGAAATGTCACTAAGTTGATTGCTAGTGAGAACAAGATCATTCATAGTTTTTCTACTGTAAACCTTCTATATCTAAATGTTGCATCTGATTCTAAATATTCAACATCAGGACTACCTACATTGAATGGTAAACCTGATAATGATAATGGAAACATATCTTGGAAAGCTATTCTAAAAGCTGGATTTTGATTACTTGATAAAACAATTAAAGAACCATCAGTCTTAATTCCTTTTTCATCAATTGTTTTATATTGTTGATCTAAATTGTCAGGATGACCTAATCCTACTAACCAATCATGTATTTCAAGATAGTTAGATAAATTTTCATCTACTCTGAATCTTAATGTAAATGGTTCATAAGTTAATTTATCGCCAGGAAAAGGATTATTAACAAAAGGACTTGTTTGATTTATTTCATTCATTGATATAGCTGGAATAGATGCTTCAGAACAAAAATAATTTAAGTTAGGAGTTCTAGTCATAGTAAATCTAAAACCTAATGGTGATAGAAAGTTTATATTTTGAGATACAACACTATTAGTTGTATTAGATAATTGTACACCTTGTTTAACAATCAATGCCATTGTTTATTCCTTTTGTACTATTTATATAAATTTGAAACAAAAAAAAGGGCAACTAAAAAGTCACCCTTTTTGATATAGATCGTGTCTTAACTATTACATTAAGTTTGAAATACCTACTAATCTGTAGTAGATGTTTTTCTTAGCAAATGCAATTGCACCGTCTGCGTTAGTAGTAGCAAATGGGTTAGCTACAATTCCATATCTGGTTTTGAAACCGATCTTTGGTTGGAATGTATTTTCCCCTACTGCTCTTACCATCTGTAGTGGTACATAAGGACAATAGAATAATCCTGCATCAAAAGCACTAGAACCTTTGTATCCAATAGTTGCATATCTCTTGCCAGAAGCACTTGAGAAATATGGATCTACGTATACTTTAATTCTACCGTTAAGCACACCTGCAAAAGTGTTTCCAGTGTCATCTACATTTAAGTTATTACTTAATGCAGGAGTGTAATCTAGAACACCAGCCATTTGAAGTGCAGAAGCTACATCTGAATCACAGATTAAGATGTTTCCTTTACCCCTTCTTGTTGACTTAGCAATTTGGTTTGCTTCTCTTTCAATTTGGAATATTAATCCTTTGAATCTTTCAACTGCCCATCTACCGTTTGAATCAGTGTCTAAGTCAAATGTACCTGCAGTAGTTACATTGTCTTGTGCACCAGCAGTAGCTGTGTAGTTAATTGTTCTTACAACTTCTCTATTGATCTCAGCAAGAATCTCAGCAGAAAGAATATTTGATAATTCTGACTCTGCATCTAAACCATGGATAGCTTTAAGATCTTGAGCTAATTCCATTGTGTATTCTGCTTTGAGAGCTCTTGTTACTGCTGTAACACTAACTTTCTCAATTGAGAATGCCATCTCTGCAAAACTATTAGCAGCAGCATCACCTAATGCTTCAGAAGTAGATGTTGACATACCTTGATGTACGGTATAGCCAGAACCACTTGCTCTTGCGGTAGGATCGCTTCCTGCTTGTAAAGCACCTGCTGAACCATCTAGTGGACCACCACCGAGAGTTGTATTAGCAGTAATACCTTTAATAGCAGAATGAGATGTATTTGCTTCGTTGTAAAGAGCCTCGTCTCCTCCTTGCCTTGAGAACCTTGGTCTCATTGCAAAGATTAAGCCGGTTGGCCCGGACATTGGTTGGACACCGCAGATGTCGTAT
>MDSV01147073.1_pt1 | contig 14275 bp, 16 predicted proteins | sample 810851 | NCBI WGS metagenome assembly MDSV01 (sample SAMN05326640, study PRJNA326480) | marine metagenome | isolation source: seawater | place: Atlantic Ocean: North East | collected 2012 | reverse complement strand
TTAAAAAAATTATTAATGAAAAACTTTAAAGCGCATATATTAATTGTAGATGATGATGATAGAATTAGAGATCTAGTAAAACAATACCTTGAAGAAAATGAGTTTCTAGTAACTACAGCTATAAATGCATTAGATGCTAAAAGTAAATTAAATATTATAAAATTTGATATCATAATTCTAGATGTCATGATGCCGGGTGAAAGTGGTTTATCACTAACTAAATACATTAAAAAAAATAAACCTGTACCAATAATTCTTCTTACTGCAAAAGGTGAAACTGGTGATAGAATCCAAGGTCTTGAACTTGGTGCTGACGATTATCTTGGAAAGCCTTTTGAACCAAAGGAATTATTATTAAGAATTAAAAATATTTTAAATAAAATACAGAAACCTTTATTATCTGATGAAATTTATATTGGTAAAACCTTAATTAATTTGAAAAAACTGATTATTAAAATAAATAATAAAACTGTTAAAATTAATCCGCAAGAAAAAAAGGTTTTAGAAAATATGTTAAAAGTACCTGGAAAAATTTTTTCTAGAGATGATATAGGAAAAATTATAAATATTTCAAAAGAGAGAACAATAGATGTAATGATTACTAGACTTAGACAAAAAATTGAATTAAATCCAAAAAATCCAAAGTATTTACAAACAATCAGGGGGTCAGGCTATGTTTTATGGATTGAGTAATTATTTTAAAAAGATATTGCCTAAAAGATTTTTTTATAGATCTTTAATAATTGTAGCTACTCCAATAATATTACTGCAGATAATAATAACAGTAGTTTTTTTTGATAGTCTTTGGATAAAAGCTAATAAAGGTATGACACGTTCTTTAGTTAGCGAAATTAGAACGCTGTATGACGTTTATTCAAATCCAGATATGGGACAAAAACAATCGATAATAAATTTATATAATAAAAATTTCGATTTTGTAGTGCGTTACAAACCTGATGAAATCATTCCGAAAAAAATTGCTGAAAGATGGTATAGTCCTATAGATAGAAGTTTAAGAAGAGAATTAAAAACTTATTTTGCGGGAAACTACTGGTTTGACACAACTTTATACAAAAATGTTGTTGATTTAAGAATTACTTATAAAGAAGGAATTTTACAAATTTTTTTTCCTAAGGATAAAATTGCACCATCTTCAGCGAGAATTTTTGCCTTATGGATAACTTTCCCTGGATTGCTTTTAATTATAATAGCAATAGTTTTTTTAAAGAATCAAACTAAACCAATTGTCAATCTGGCAAAAGCTGCAGAAAGATTTGGCAAAGGTGAATTTATAAAAGAATTTAGACCTTCCGGAGCTAGAGAAATAAGATTAGCTGGTTACGAGTTTGATAAAATGAGAAAAAGAATTTCAGTTCATTTAAATCAAAGATCTGAAATGTTATCTGGTATAAGTCATGATTTGCGAACGCCTTTGACACGATTGAAATTACAATTAGCATTAATTAATCAAAAAGATTTAGCAAAAAAAATGAGTGATGATATTGAGGAGATGGAAAGAATGCTAAACGAATATCTAGAATTTTCAAGAAACCAAAAAACAGAAGAAACCGAAACAATTAATATTGAAAGTTTAATTAACGATATTGTAAAAAAATATGATGCTGAAAAAATTAAATTTTCTTTTAAAGAAAATATTATAATTAATATGCGTATTAATGCTATAAAAAGATGTTTAATAAATTTAATTGATAATAGTTTGTCCTATGGAAAAAATGTGGAAATTTCCACTCAAAAAAAAGATAGTAATCTAATAATTTTTGTAGATGATGATGGGCCGGGAATCCCTAAAGAAGAATATGATAATGTGATGAAACCTTTTTATAGAATTGATAAAAGCAGAGGTCAAAATATGTCTGGCGTAGGTCTTGGCCTGTCTATTGCTAATGATATTATAGTTTCACACGGAGGGAAGATAATTTTAGATAAAAGCTCTAAAAATGGTTTGCGAGTTATGATTTCTTTGCCTTTGTAGTTTTTCCTTTTTTTTTTGACTTATATAAGGTCAATTCTTTTCTTAAGTTTTCGATTATTTTTTTTTGAACTTCAAATTCTTCTCTAGTTACAAGGTTTAGTTTATTTGCAATTATTATTTTTTTTAAATTTATAGAGTTTTCTAGTTCCTTTTTTAAATCTTTTGATGAGAATAAACCTTTTTCGATTAATTCCACCATATTTCTCAACAACATATTATATTTTTTCATATATTTTATAATTTCTTTAAGTTATTTTAAATTTATTACAAAATAAATCTTTTTTTAAGATGATAATTCATAATTTTGACCCAGTATTAATCGACTTAGGATTTTTTCAAATTAGATGGTATTCTTTGGCCTATATCTTGGGAATTACACTGGGTTGGTTATACATAAATAAAATAATTAAATTTTTAAATACAAATGAGTATAGAGCAAATTTACTCCAGGTATCTCAATTTGATAACCTCATAATTTATTTGGTGTTAGGTATAATTCTTGGTGGAAGATTTGGATATGTTTTGTTTTATAATTTTAGTTACTATAGTCAAAATCTTTCAGAAATTTTAAAATTATGGGAAGGTGGAATGTCATTCCACGGAGGTTTGTTAGGGGTAATAATTGCAACATTAATTTATTCAAAAATAATAAAAATTAATTTTTTTAAGTTTACTGATGTTATATCTTGCGCTGCCCCAATTGGTATTTTTTTTGGGAGAGTTGCAAATTATATTAACGGCGAATTATATGGAAAAATTTCTTTTTTACCGTGGGCAGTGATCTTTCCAAATCATGGTAGCTTGCCGCGACACCCATCACAAATATATGAGGCTATTCTCGAAGGTGTGATTTTATTTTTATTAATTAATTATTTTGCGTTAAAGAAAAAATTGCTATTTAAACCTGGTTACATATCTGGATTATTTTTAGTTTTTTATTCTATTTTAAGGATTGTTGGAGAGAAATTTAGAGAGCCAGACTCTCATATTGGTTATTTTTTAAATTACTTTTCTTTAGGTATGTTACTTAGTTTTATAACTTTAATTTTTGGTTTATTAGTTATTTTGTTTATTAAAAAAAATGAAAAATATTATTAATATATTAAAAAAAAAGAAAACTATACCTGTAGATAAATTTATTGATATAGCTCTCTACAACAAAAAATTTGGCTATTACAATAGACATAATCCTTTTGGGAAAACTGGAGATTTTATTACCTCTCCTCTAGTTTCAAATCTTTTTGGTGAAATGATTGCTATATGGTGTGTCTCCTTTTGGGAAAATTTAGGAAAGCCTAAAAAAATAATAATAGTTGAAATGGGACCTGGTGATGGAAAATTATGTAAAGATTTATTAAATGCTTTTAAAAATTTTGATCATTTTTATAGTTGTTTAGAAATTAAGTTAATAGAAAAAAGTTCTAAATTAAAAATAATTCAAAAAAATAAAATAAAAAGCAATAAAGTTCAATGGATAAAAAAAATTGAGGAATTAAAAAAAGGTCCTGTAATTTTTTTATGTAATGAATTTTTTGACGCACTTCCAATCAAACAAATATATATAATTAGAAAAACTTTTTTTGAAAATTTTGTATGTCTTACTAAAAATAAAAAAAAAATAAAATTTTTAAAAAAGAATGCGCCAAAAAATATAGTTAAAAATATTAATAAATTAAAATTAAGCTCTAAAAATGGTATAGTTGAATATCCAATCGAAGCCATAAAATATCTTAAACTAATGTCAGAAAAAATTAATAAACTTAATGGAGGCCTTCTTATTATTGATTATGGTTATACTGTGCAAAAAAATATGAATACATTACAATCTGTTAAGAAACATAAGTATACTAATATTTTATCTACACCTGGTTCTGCAGATATTACACATCTTATTAATTATAAATTATTTTCAGAAATTTTAAATTCTAATAACTTGACTACTAAAAATATTGTAACACAAAATGAATTTTTACAGAAATTAGGAATAATTAATAGAGCTAATATATTGTCTAATAAAATGAACTTTAAGGAAAAGGCTAATATTTTTTACCAATTAAATAAACTTTTAAATTCTAGTGAAATGGGTAAGTTATTTAAAGTTTTATTTGCTCATAAAAAAAATGTAAAATTTTCATTAGGTTTTAAATAATGTATTACTCTTTAAAATTAAATAAAATAAAAAATTTAAAACATTGTTTTTTTTCAAGAAAAAATGGTTTCTCAAGTGGATTATATGAAAGTCTAAATTGTGGCTTAGGATCAAATGATAAAAAAATCAATATTATAAAAAATCTTGAGTTTGTAAGTAATAAAATTGGTTGTAAGCAAGAATCTCTTATAACTTTAAACCAAGAGCACACTGATCAAGTTGTATTATTTAAAAATAAAAATGATGTAAAAAATAAATTAACAGGTGATGCAATGGTTACTACAGTTAAAAATGTTGGCATAGGCATACTTACTGCAGATTGTGCACCCATACTTTTTTATGATCCAAATAAAAAAATAATTGGATGTGCTCATTCAGGTTGGAAGGGTGCTTTGAATGGAATTATTGAAAATACGGTAAAAAAATTTAATGAATTAAAATCTAACGCCCATGACTTAGTAGCTGTAGTTGGTCCTTGTCTAAGTAAAGACAGTTATGAAGTAAAAAATGATTTTATAAATAAATTTGTTAGTAATGATAAAAAAAATCTTGATTTTTTTGAAAAAAAAAGTGGCACGCACTATAATTTTGACCTACGGGGTTTTATAAATAACAAATTACGCAATTTGGGTATTAAAAATATAGATAACATAGAAATGGACACTTTTTCAGAAAGGGAATTTTTTTATAGCTATAGAAGATCTTGCCATAATAATGAAAATGATTATGGAAGATGCATATCTGTCATATTAATGACTTAATTAAATGTTTTTAATTGGAAAGATTTTATTAAAGTTGTATAACAGCTTATCTTATGAAAGTTCTTGCAGGCACAAGTAATTTTAAATTATGTAAAGATATAGCAAAGTATCTCAAACTAAAATTAGTAAATACAAATATTAAAAGATTTGCTGATGACGAAATCTATGTAGAGATTAATGAAAACATAAGAGGTAATTCAATATTCGTAATTCAGTCAACTTCTAATCCTGCTAACGATAATCTAATGGAACTTTTAATTTGTATTGATGCTTTAAAAAGATCATCAGCAAAAAATATAACAGCAGTGATTCCTTATTTTGGATATGCTAGACAGGATAGAAAAGTAGTTCCCAGAACAGCAATATCTGCAAAATTAGTTTCAGACTTAATCACTGGAGCTGGTGCTAACAGAATTTTAAGTGTTGATTTGCATGCTGGGCAGATCCAAGGTTTTTTTAATATCCCTGTAGATAATTTATTTGCAACTCCTATTTTTGCAAGACACATTAAAAAAAAAATTAAATTAAATAATTTGATTTGTGTTGCCCCTGACGTTGGTGGGGTTGAAAGAACAAGAGCACTAAGTAGAAGATTAAATACAAGTATTGCAATTATAGATAAAAGACGACCAACCGCAGGTAAATCGGAAGTAATGAATATTGTTGGAGATGTAAAAAATAAAAATTGTGTAATTATTGACGATATAATTGATTCTGGAGGAACTATAGTAAATGCAGCAAAAGCTTTGATTGATAAAGGTGCAAGAGATGTCAATGTTTATATTACTCATGCTGTTTTAAGTGGCCAAGCAGTCGATAAAATAGAAAACTCACATATAAAAAAATTAATAACTACAGATACAATTGATAATTCAAAAAAAATTATAAAATCTAAAAAAATAGAAGTTATTTCTATCGCCCCAATGATTGCAGAGGCAATGAAAAGAATTTCTAACTCTACCTCGGTTTCTAGTCTTTTTAAATAATTATACTTGTTTTTTTTTCCTACATAATATAAAACACATTTTCATTTTATGAACATTTTAAAAGCAACAAAAAGAACAAGTAATACTTCTGGGCAAGTTAATAAACTGCGATCTGAAGGTTTGATTCCTGCAATACTTTATGGGGGGAAACAAAATAATTTGAAAATTAGTGTAAAAAAACTTCACCTCCAAGATATTATAAATACAGAAACTTTTATGTCTAAAGTATTTGATTTAGATATAGATGGTAGTCCTGAAAAAGCTCTTCCAAGAGATATTTCTTACGACCCAATTTCTGATGAACCTATACACATTGATTTTATTAGAATTGTAAAAGGAACAAAGCTAAATTTGGAAATACCTGTGAAATTTATAAATACAGAAAAATCTCCAGGTTTAAAAAAAGGTGGTGTTTTAAACATTGTAAGAAGAAAAGTTGAATTAAAATGTCCTGCTGAAAATATACCTGATGAAATAATTGTAGATTTAAATAATATTGAAATTAATACAAGTCTAAAAATATCGTCTGTAAAACTACCAGAAAATGTTTTGCCAGTAATTACAGATAGGGATTTTGTGATTGCAACAGTTGTTGCACCAACAGTATTAGTTGAGCCAGAAAAAACTGAAGAGACTACTGGAGAAGGTGAAGTGCCAGCTGAAGGCGCGGTGGAAGGAGCTACTGAAGGAGCTGCAGCAAGCGATGAAAATAAAGATAAATCTGCTAAACCAGGTGATGATAAAGCAAAGACTCCACCAACTGAAAAAGCTAAAGCATCAAGTAAAGAAGTTAAAAAAAAATAAAATAGGATATATTATTAATTATGTTACTTTTAGTTGGTTTAGGAAATCCTAATCCAAATAATTCAAATAATCGACATAACGTAGGATTTTACGTTATAGATGCAATAAATAAACAATTTAAATTATCTAAACAAAAACCTAAATTTAAAGGCTTATTAACAACTGGAAAAATTGAAGAAAAAAAAGTGTATGCAATAAAACCACTTACTTTTATGAATAGCTCTGGCATATGTATTAAAGAACTTGTTGAATATTTTAAAATAGATGTAAAAGATGTTTTTGTTTTTCATGATGATATGGATATCGATCTAGGGAAAGTAAAAGTAAAATTTGGTGGTAGCAATGGTGGGCATAACGGAATAGATTCATTGGATAAAAATATTGGCAAAAACTATTCGCGTATAAGAATAGGAATTGGTCGTCCAAAAAATAATTCCACAGGGGCAGACCATGTTTTGGAGAATTTCTCAAATGATGAAAAAGAAAATGTGGATGAAGTCACTAAAAATATAATAGAATCGTTATCTACTTTAATAAACAAAGATTTAGATTTATTTTCTAGCAAAATAAATCAAAAATAAAATGAGTTTTAAGTGTGGTATAGTTGGTTTGCCAAATGTAGGTAAATCTACATTATTCAATGCTTTAACTGCCTCAAAACAAGCTCAGGCAGAAAATTTTCCTTTTTGTACTATTGATCCAAATATTGGAATTGTTTCAGTTCCTGATGAAAGATTAGAAAAAATAACAAACATATCAAAATCAAAAAAAACAATTGGTGCTACAATCACTTTTGTTGACATTGCTGGCTTGGTCAAAGGCGCCTCAAAAGGGGAAGGTCTAGGAAATAAATTCCTATCACACGTTAGAGAAGTTGATGCTATCATTCATTTAACAAGATGTTTTGACTCTGAAAAAATACAAAATGTAAATTCAAGTGTAGATCCAATAAGAGATTTAGAAATTATTGAAACTGAAATACTTCTCTCTGATCTTGAATCTCTTGAAAGAAGATTAGAAAAAAATAAAAGAAAAAAAATGACTCAAGAAGAAATTGATTTTTTAGAAGAGTGTTTAAAACTAATAAATAGAGGTGAAAAACCTGAGTTTATAAAAAATAAATTTGATAAAAATATTGTAAAAAAATCTGGACTTTTGTCTTTAAAACCAAAAATTATTGTATGTAATGTTGATGAAAAAAGTCTCCCAAATGGTAATGAATATTCAAACGAATGTAAAAAAAAAAATTTATCAGATAATGTAATTATTGTATGTGCAGATATTGAAGATCAAATTATGAGCTTGCAACAAAAAGATAGAAAAGATTTTATGATTGAATCTGGTATAAAAAGTACTGGTTTAAATAACTTAATTAAAACAGGTTATAATACACTTGGTCTAAGTACTTTTTTTACTTCTGGACCAGAGGAAAGCAGAGCTTGGACTATTGAAAAAAATTATAATGCTGCTGATGCTGCTGGTGTAATTCATACAGACTTTAAAAAAAAATTTATAAGAGCCGAGACTGTTTCTCATGAAGACTTTATAAAATATAAAGGTTTTAATGAATGTAAAACTGCTGGTAAATTAAGACTCGAAGGTAAAGATTATATTGTCCAGGATGGAGATGTTATGCTTTTTAGAACTGGCGCTTAATCTTCTTTATTTAAATGTTTTAGGATCTTCTCCCTCATATTCAGTAACAACTTTCTCGACTTTATCAAAAGCTTCTTCATCATCATCTTTTCTTGGTCCAAACCGTGACCAAACTTTTTGTTTACTCATATAAACTAAAATAATTAATATAATTAAGTAAATTATAGTTTTAAAACCCATCTTATGTTGAGCTTCTAAATGGGGTTCAGAAGCCCAAACTAAAAAAGCTGTTACATCTTTTGCCATTTGTGATTTGGTTGATTCAGTGCCATCAGCATATTCAACCATTCCATCATATATAGGTTCTGACATTTTAATTTTATTACCTGGCATAAATTTATTATAATAAACTCCATCGTCTAATTCTAATCCAGCCGGAGCCTCATCATACCCCATCAAGAGAGAATAAATATAGTCTGCGCCCCCCGCTCTAGCTTTAGCTAGAACTGACATGTCCGGAGGATATGCTCCCCCATTTGCTGCGGTTGAGGCTGCGACATTAGGATATGGTTTAACAAATTTATCAGATAATCTGGCTGGCCTTGTAAACATTTCTCCTTCACTATTTGGTCCATCTTCTAATTCAAATTGCGATGCTATTGCCTTAGCTTCTTCAATAGAGAATTCGGGACCTCCTTTTTCATGTAAATTTCTATAACTTAAATGTTGTACAGAGTGACATCCTGAACAAACTTCTTGGTAAACTTGATAGCCTCTTTGTAATGAGGCTCGATCAAAAGTTCCAAATAAACCATCAAAACTCCAATCAGTGTGGATTAAATCTATACTTTTTTCTTCTGCAAAAGCAGAAAATGGGATTGTAGATAAAAAAATATAAATAAAAATTTTTTTTATAAATCTATTTAAATGATCCAACATTTTCCCCTTCGTATTTTGCTGCTGCTTTTTTTAATTTGTCCAACATGCCAGGTTTATTCAATACAGGATCTGATATACTTTGTGGTAATGGATCTGTTTTTTCATAACGCCCTAATAAAGGTAGTATAAGTAAAAAATGAATAAAATAATAAGCTGTAGCTAAACGAGATAAAATTAAATAAATTCCTTCAGGTGGTTTTGCTCCTAGATATCCTAGAAGAATTACAACAAACACAAGTACCCAAAATAATTTTTTATATATTGGTCTAAAAACTGCTGACCTTACTTTAGAAGTATCAAGCCAGGGAAGCAACATGAGTATAAATATTGCTGCAAACATAAAAATCACTCCACCTAACTTACTTGGTATAGCTCTCAGAATTGCATAGAAAGGAAGAAGATACCATTCTGGGACTATATGAGCTGGTGTCACTAATGGATTCGCTTCTATATAATTATCTGGATGCCCCAAAACGTTAGGAGCAAAAAAAACAAACCATAAAAAAATAGTTATAAATATAAGTAGAGCAAAAAGATCTTTCATGACCATATAAGGATGAAAGGGCAAAGTTTCTTTGCTATTTTTTTTGACATCAATTCCGACTGGGTTATTATTACCAGGAACATGTAAAGCCCAGATATGAAGTACAACAAGTCCAAAAATTAAAAAAGGAAGGAGGTAATGCAAACTATAAAATCTATTTAAAGTTGGGTTGTCAACAGAATAGCCTCCCCAAAGCCAAGTTGTTATACTTTCTCCAATTAAAGGAATGGCGCTAAATAGGTTTGTTATAACAGTAGCTCCCCAAAAGCTCATTTGACCCCAAGGAAGTACATATCCCATAAAAGCTGTAGCCATCATAAGTATATAAATAAGAAGTCCTATTATCCAAATAACTTCTCTTGGCGCTTTGTAAGATCCATAAAATAGTGATCTAAAAATATGAATATATACTGCTAAGAAAAACATGGATGCTCCATTTGCATGAACATATCTTATTAACCATCCATAATTAACATCTCTCATAATATGTTCTATACTTTCAAAAGCATGATCTACGTGAGCAACATAATGCATTGCAAGAACAAGTCCTGTAATTATTTGTGTAATTAAACAAAAAGTTAATATTCCTCCAAATGTCCACCAATAATTTAAATTTTTAGGTGTTGGATATGCAGTCAGATGATGAGAAAGTGTTAGAAGAGGTAAACGACTATCAAACCACTGGGCAATACTAGATTTTGGAATGTATTTTTCTTCACTCATTATTTAATTAGCCTATTTTTATTGTATTGCTATTTACAAATTCATATTTAGGTATTTCCAAATTTGTAGGAGCTGGACCTTTTCTGATTCTTCCTGAGGTATCATAATGAGATCCATGACAAGGACAGAACCAACCTTTATAATCACCTTTGTCGCCAAGAGGTACACAGCCAAGATGGGTGCAAACTCCTACCATAACTAACCATTCGGGGTTTGTGGCTCTATCTGAATCTTTTTCTGGATCTTTTAAATCTTTTAAATCAACTTTTGATGCTTCATTAATTTCTTCTTTTGTTCTTCTTCTAATAAATATTGGTTTTCCTCTCCACAAAACTGTTATGGTTTTTCCTTGTTCAACACTACTTATATCTACTTCTGTTGTGGACAAAGCTTTAACAGATCTATCTGGATTCATCTGATCAACCAAAGGCCAGATAGCAGCTCCTAAACCCACAGCTCCTATAGTGTAAGTTGCTGTGTATAGAAAATCTCTTCTTTTTGGTTTAATTTCATTACTCATATTTTTGAAGTTATTATGTATTATATATTATTAATTAATTACATTTAATATAAATTTGCTAGGGTCAGAATGACACACAAATTAAAATATGTTTAATATTGCTCTATATCAACCTGATATACCCCAAAACACAGCAGCTATAATTCGCATATGTTCTTGTTTTGGTGCAACCCTTGAAATAATAGAGCCTTGCGGCTTTCATCTTAATGATAAAAGGCTAAAAAGGGTTGCTATGGACTACCTAAATAAAAGTAAAATAATTGTTTATAAATCTTATAAAGATTTTTTATTAAAAAAAAAAAATTGTAGAATAATACTGATGACAACTAAAGCGAAGAAGAATTATTATAACTTTAAGTTTATTTTAAATGACACAATTCTTTTTGGAAGAGAAAGTGCGGGTGTACCGAAGGCTGTACATGAAAATTCTCACTATAGATTGAGGATACCTCTAAAAAGAAATGCAAGATCATTAAATATTAGTGTGGCAGCGGGAATAACATTGTCTGAAGCTTTAAGACAAAATAAACTATAAAAAATGATCAAAAATATTACATTGAAAAAAAAATTAACAAGTGATTGGTTTAAAAACTTACAAGGTATAATTTGTAATGAATTCCAAAAGTTAGAGAATGATTTTGCAAAAAAAAATAAACAAAAACCTAAATTGTTTAAAAAGAAAAGTTGGAAAAAATCAAAAAATAACGGTGGAGGAACATATGCTACAATTAGAAATGGTGCGTTATTTGATAGTGTTGGTGTAAATTTTTCTAAAGTTTCGGGTAAATTTCAAAAAAAATTTAGAAATCAAGTTCTTGGAGCAACAAAAAAACCATATTATTGGGCATCTGGCATTTCAGTTGTAGCTCATATGAAAAATCCAAAAATACCAGCAATGCACTTTAATACTAGGTTTATCGTAACATCGGAGAAATGGTTTGGAGGAGGAATGGATTGTACACCTAGCATTAAGGATGCAAGCGAAAGAAAATTTTTTCATAAAGAAATTAAATTTGTATGTGATAAATATAATAAAAATTATTATCCTAAATACAAAAAATGGTGCGATAACTACTTTTATTTACCGCATAGAAATGAAGCTCGAGGAATAGGAGGAATTTTTTTTGATTATAAAAGAGATAATTGGGAAAAAGACTTTAATTTTGTAAAAGATGTTGGTTTATGTTTTCTTAAATGCACAAAAACAATTATAAATAAAAAAATGTTTCTAAAATGGTCAAAAAAACAAAAAAATATTCAGCTTGTAAAAAGAGGACGTTATGTTGAATTCAATTTATTATATGATAGAGGTACAAAATTTGGGTTAAGCACTGGAGGTAATGTTGAAGCTATTTTGATGTCATTACCCCCAGAGGTAAAGTGGAAATAAAATATGGATAAAGAACCAATTACATATCAGGGACTTGAAAATTTAAAAAAAGAAATTGAAGAATTAAAAAATATAAAACGTCCAAAGATAGTCGCGGCAATAGCTGAAGCTAGAGCGCATGGAGATCTAAAAGAAAATGCGGAATATCACGCAGCAAAAGAAGAACAGGCAAAAATTGAGGGTAGAGTTATTGAAATAAATGATCTAATAGCCCGCGCAAATGTTGTGGACGTTACACAATTAGAAAAAAAGGACAATGTAATTTTTGGAGCAACTGTTTCTTTATTAAACATAGAGAATGGGGAAAAAAAAACTTATAAAATAGTCGGAAAAGATGAAGCTGATATTAAAAAAAATTTTATATATTTTAGATCTCCGATTGGAAAAGCTTTAATAGGGAAAAGTAAAAAAGATATAGTTACAGTTATAACACCTTCAGGAGAGAAAAATTTTGAAATTACTAAAGTGCAGTATATTTGAATTTAATTAACTTTTTTCAAGTTTTTTTTTAAAAAATCTTTTTCTATATTAAAATTATTTTCTACCCATTTTTCTTCTAACTTTTTAAGTTTGTTTCCAAGTTCTTGTCCACTTTTATAGCCATATTCCTTTAGAGTATTTCCAGATATAGGAAATTTTGGTATTTTATAAGAATTTACGTAATTTATTAATTCTTCAATATCTAAATTCTTTACTTTAATATTTATTGCTAATGAAAAAATTAATAAATCTAAAGAGCTTTCTTTGCCAAGAAAATAAATTAATTTTCTAATACTGTCTTTTGTATAAAACTTTTTATTTGTAAGATTTTTAAAATTTATTGAAATATTTTTAAATCTTTGTCTTATTTTGTTTGATACTTTATATTTGTGACAAAAATACTCATAATTATTTGATTCATCAATAATTAAAAACCCTAATATATGACTATAATCAATTTTTTCTCTTAAATTTTTTGTAAGGTTACTAATTATTTTCAATCTCTCAAAATATTTAAATTGTGGAAATATATTTAAAAAAATATCTTTTGATGTTTCTTTTGAAAATAAATCATAAATATTTTTTAGTGACAAAATCTTTTTTAATTCATCAAAGATTCTTTCATTAGAAATTTTATTTATTCCATTTATATATTTTCTAATTGATTTTATAGTATGAGGGTCATAATCATTTTTACTATACTCTGTGAAAAATCTAAAAAATCTTAATATTCGAAGATAATCTTCTTGTATTCTATTTTCTGCAGAACCTATAAAATTAATTTTTCCTTTTTTTAAATCTGATATTCCATTATACGGATCAAAGATACGTCCTTCAATATCAACATATATTGCATTAATTGTAAAATCTCTTCTTGAAGCGTCAACTTTCCAATCTGGTGTAAATTCTACTTCGGCATGTCTACCATCTGTTGAAATATCTTTTCTTAATGTTGTAATTTCAAATTTTTTTTTTTTTATTATTACTGTAATTGTTCCATGCTTTATTCCTGTATCAATAATTTCAATATTTTTTTTATCAAGTTTTTCTTTGACTTGATTAGGTTCGAGTGTAGTAGCCAGATCGATATCATCGATCGCTTCTCCTAATAATGATTTTCTGACACATCCCCCAACAAATCTAATATTGCTTTCTTGGCCTGTTTCGTTAAGAAGTGCAAAAATTGTTTGGGCTTCTTTAATATTTTCTAAAAATTTAGTAGTTTTTTCTGTGCCAAATTTTTTGTAAAGAAATTTGTCAATTTTAAAAATAGTTTTTTTTATTATATCTAACATTTTTTGGCTGGGGCGCTAGGATTCGAACCTAGGATGGTGGTACCAAAAACCACTGCCTTACCGCTTGGCTACGCCCCAATTTAAGTGTGAGATAT
>MDSV01216488.1_pt1 | contig 14276 bp, 17 predicted proteins | sample 810851 | NCBI WGS metagenome assembly MDSV01 (sample SAMN05326640, study PRJNA326480) | marine metagenome | isolation source: seawater | place: Atlantic Ocean: North East | collected 2012 | reverse complement strand
TTACCTGGTTAATTCCCTAAATTTTATATTTTTTATAATTACTAACATAATGAGCGGCATTTTCTTTAATATGTTTAATTTCTTCATCAGTCACTTGCCTAATAACTTTACCCGGGCTTCCGATAACTAACGATCTCTCTGGAATTATTTTATTCTCAGTAATTAAAGCATTAGCCCCTATAATAGAATTTTTTCCTATTTTAGCTTTGTTAAGAATAGTACTTCCTATACCAATAAGGCAGTCATCCTCAATTATACATCCGTGCAACATTACGAGATGTCCTACAGTTACATTTTTTCCAATTGTAGCTGGACACCCTGGATCAGTATGAATAACACTGCCATCTTGAATATTTGATCCTTCACCTATAGTAATTGGCTCTACGTCCCCTCTTAAAGTTGCATTAAACCAAACGTTTGCATCTTTTTTTAAAGTGACATTACCAATTAAAACTGAATTTGGTGCAAACCAACTATCCTTGTCTATCTTTGGACTTATATTGTTGAAATTATAAATCATTAATATAATTATAATATATAATGGTCTTAACAAAAACCCCAATCTGTAATTTTGATGAAAAAGCTAATGATTTTTATCTAAAAGGAGTTGATAATAAATTTTACAAGCTTGCAGATTGTGCTGGAAAAAATGGCACCTTAATAATGTTTATCTGCAATCATTGTCCATATGTAAAAGCTATAATTAAAGAGCTGGTAGAAGATATAGATGAATTAAAAAAAAGCGGAATTAAAACAATAGCAATAATGTCAAATGATACAAAAAATTATCCTGAAGACTCCTTTGACAATATGATATTATTTGCAAGGCTAAATAATTTCAATTTTCCATATCTATATGATGACAAGCAATATATTGCTAAAAAGTTTGGAGCCGTATGTACACCAGATTTTTTTGGATATAATAAAGATTTAAAGTTGCAATATAGAGGTAGATTCCAAGAATTAAGAGATCTTACTATAGTTAAAAATGGAGAAAGTGATTTAAAATTAGCAATGAAAATGATTTCTAAAACACAAAAAGGTCCAAAAGAACAAATAGCTAGTATGGGTTGTAATATAAAGTGGATTAAATAATAATGTTTGTTGTCTCTACAAGAAATTTTCCACCTGATATTGGTGGAATGCAAAATTTAATGGGTGGTCTCTCGTTGTCTTTGTTAAAATACGGGCCGGTAAAAGTTTTTGCAGAAAAAAATATTAGTGAAAATAATTTTGATAAGAATTTAGCTATAGATTTAACTCGAGTATCAGGTTTTAAAATTTTAAGAAAATATAGAAAAGCAAACTTAATTAAAGAGTTTGCTCTTAAAAATTCAGTAAGAGCTTTTTTTTTCGATCATTGGAAAAGTATTGAAAAAATAGATGATAAAATTTTAAGCAACACTCCATCATTTTGCCTTATACATTCTAAAGAAATTAATCATGATAAAGGAAGTTTTATCAATAAAAGAATGATAAAATCTTTAAATAAAGCAAAATTTGTTATCTCTAATTCTGAATTCACAAAAAAGCTTGCTATGAAGAATGGTTTAGAAGAAAAAAGAATTAAAATCATCCATCCAGGCTGTAACTATCCAATAAAGATAGATAATAAAAGTGTTGAGAAGGCAAAAGAATTATATAGAAACTGCTTTCCAAAAATAATTACAGTTGCAAGACTGGATAAAAGAAAAAGTCATCAAAATATTTTGATGACAATAAAAAATTTAAAACCTAGATTTCCTAGTATAAAATATGTTTCGATTGGAGATGGTGAAGAAATTAAAAATCTTGAAAACTTAAAAAATGAGTTAGGTCTTGGTAATGAAGTAATTCTTTTAAAAGAGTCTAACGAACTTTTAAAAGTTGCTCTTTTAGAACAATCTGATCTTTTTTTAATGCCTTCAGTTATTTACAAAAAATCCGTTGAAGGATTTGGAATATCATTTATTGAAGCTGCTGCTTACGGTACAGGCTCTATAGGAGGAATTGACGGAGGTGCCTCTGATGCTATTCAAAATGGTCTTACGGGGTATTTATGTAATGGAGCAGATTTAAATTCTATATACGAAACTATTACGAAGTTCTATGACAATGATAATTATAAACAATTAGGTAGAAACGCTTTTACGTTTTCTAAAAATTTTCATTGGGATAAAATTATAAAAAAATATATTAAATTAATCTAAATCTTTTTTTAAATTATTTAAAACTTCATCAACTTTTAATTCAGAGAGAAGATTTACAGAAATGGTTTTGAAATTAGTGTTTCCAATATTAACTTTTTTTGCCGTTGTATGACTTCCAAATAAGGCCAAGCCTTTTTTATTTAAGTGAGAACAAATATGAGCTGGTCCTGTATCATTTGATATAATATATTTTGCAGAATTGATTAAAGAAATTAAAAAACTAAGCTTAATTGGTCTATTACCGTCTAAAACAATTTTCGCTTTTAACTTCTTAGCTTCAGTTATTTCATTGGGTCCAGGAGCAACTAAAATTGGATACTTATTTTTATAAATTTCTTTAATTTTAGTAATCAATTCAAAAAAATAAGGCCATTTTTTTTGAGTATGTTTTTTTGAACAAAATGGGAAAACTAAAATATACTCGCCATTCGTATATTGTTTCAAACTTCTAGAAATATCTTTTATACTCCAAGTTAAATTAATACTTTTAGTATTTTTTACTTTTATATTACTTTTTTTTAATTGTTTTTCTATTCTGTTTAAAACAGAATCTTTGTTGAAATCAGATAATTTTTCTCCTTCGTCAAGAGAAGTCTCTGAAGAAGACCATATTGGTTTTTTTATTATATATTTTTTATAAAATTTAGTTCTTTTTGAATTTTGTAAATCAAAAACATGTGAAAAATCATATTTATTTAATTTTTTTTTTAAATCATGCAGGTAAAATAAATTCCATCTAGGCAATCTTTTATCTAATAAAACTCCATCCACATAGGGACATTCTGACATAAATTCTAAGTAAGCTCTACTCGTCAAGAGCAAAACTTTAGAATCTTTAAAATTGTTTTTAATGTCCTGTATAGCCCCGTTGGCTTGAATTAAATCACCGAGAGAACCATGTTTTATTATTAAAATATTTGACATAATTTAAACTTTATATAATGAATTATTTAGTATAATCAAAAAAAAACTTTATGAATACAAAATTAAATCAAATATTAGCTGAAGTTTCTGCTGGAGAACTGCTTGATAAAATAACCATTCTTGAAATTAAAAAAGAAAAAATAAAAGATAAAGCAAAACTCGAGGATATAGAAAAAGAATTAAAATCCTTATCTGCTACATCTGAAGAAAAGATACCAGACAAGACTAATATAAAAGAATTAATTAATCATCTAAAAAAAATAAATATGAAATTATGGGATATTGAAGAGGGAAAAAGATTAGCTGAGAAAAATAAAAATTTTGATAATGAATTTATTAAGCTTTCTAGAGATGTGTACAAATCTAATGATGAAAGAGCTAAGATAAAATTAAAAATTAACGAAATTTTAGGATCTAATATTAAGGAAGTTAAATCTCATTATTAATCATAATTAATACTTGGAATAGTTTTTCTTAATGCAGTTGGTTTTTTTGGGTCTATTGTTGCTGTGATAACACCTTCGTGCTTTCCTAATTCTTTTAATATTTTTCCGTCAGGAGATACGATCATTGAATGGCCGTAAGTTTTTCTTCCATTGCAATGTTTTCCTGCTTGACCAGGTGCAAATACATAAGAAAAGTTTTCTATTGCTCTAGCTTTAAGCAAAGTATGCCAATGTCTCCTTCCCGTTGTTTCAGTAAACGCGGAAGGTATACTTAAAAAAATTGCACCTTTTTTTGACATCTTTCTATACATATTTGGAAATCTTAAGTCATAACAAATAGATAACCCTAATTTTCCCCAAGGTAAGTTTGAAATTTTAATTTTATTTCCTGGTTTAAAAGTTTTTGACTCTTTATACTTTTCAAATTTACTTAACTTAGCATCATACATATGAATTTTGTCATAATAAGTCTTAATTTTTCCTCTTGCATTAATCAACACTGATCTATTAACAAGTTTATTTTTATTTTTTATAATTAATGAACCTATTAAAATCCATTTTTTATATTTTTTTGCTAGAAATTTTATACCTTTTAAATAACGGTCTTGTTGCATTGTTGTCGCTACTGAAAGTAATTTTTTTTTATTAAGTGAAAATTTTGATGACACCTCAGGAGTTATTATAAAATCTGTTTTTTGCTTTACAGCTTTTTTAATAAGTTTTGTTGTTCTTTTCAGATTGTCTTTATCACAATCTGTAGAACATAATTGAATACAAGATACTTTAAACATTAGTAATACCTAAATTTTTTTTCTATATATTTAATCAAAGTATGGATTAAGAATGTGAAAAACAAGTAAATAGATCCAACAAAAACAAACACTTCTACTGGATTAAAATGAGTTGAAATAATATATTTAGCAGTACCAGTTAAGTCTAAGAGTGTAACCGTACTAGCTAAAGAAGTTCCCTTAAGCATTAAAATCATCTCATTTCCATAAGCTGGTATTGATCTTTTGATCCCGATAGGCAATGTTATAGTGAGAAAAGTTTTAAATTTATTTAAGCCTAGTGAGGTTGCAGCTTCTATTAAATTTTTATCAATTTTTTGAAACCCCGATCGAAATATTTCTGATGTATATGCACCAGTGTTTAATGCAAAAGCTATTATCGCGCACCAATAAGGTTTTTTAAGAACTATCCATAAAATTGACTCTCTAATAAATTCAAGTTGGGCTAGACCGAAATATATTATAAAAATTTGTACAAAAAGTGGTGTACCTCTAAAAACATATGAATAATAATAAGAAAAGTTATAGAATATTCTATTTTTACTTATTCTCATTAAAGCAAAAATAAATCCTATCAACAAACCGATTATTATAGATAAAATCGTAAGTTCTACAGTTAGAAGTGCGGACTTTAATATGTCAGGTAGATTATCTATTAATGGATTCATTTAAGAGTGTAAATTAAATTTTTTTTCTAGTTTGTTAAAATACTTCAGGCTTATTGTCGTTAAAATCAGATATAAAAAAGCAGCGAAACAATAAAAAAGAAGAGGGTTTCTTGTTGCTCCGGAGGCTATATAAGATTGCCTCATTATTTCCACTAAACCCGTAACAGAAATTAAAGCTGTATCTTTTAATGTTAATTGCCATACATTACTTAAATTAGGTAAAGATAATCTTAAAACTTGTGGAGCAATTACAAACACATAGTATGTTGTCTTTTTTAAACCAAGTGATTTTGCTCCCTCAAATTGACCTATATTAATTGAGTCAATAGCTCCCCTCAGAACTTCTGTTGTGTATGCGCCTGAAATTAAACCTATTGAGACTGAGCCTGTAAGGAAAGCATTAATTTCAATAAATTCTTTGTAACCAAATATTTTTGCTACAAACATAACTGCGCTGCTTCCTCCAAAAAAAAGTAAATAAATTACTAACAATTCTGGCACGCCTCTAAATATCGTTGTGTAAATATTGCCTAGATAGTTAAGAATTTTTTTATTAGAGATTTTTAAAGGGACTATTAAAATAGATACTAAAAATCCAAAAATGAAAGCAGTTAAAGCAACTAATATTGTCATAAAAGTTGCTCTTAGTAATTCATCGCCCCACCCTGTGTCACCAAATGATAATAATTCCATATTGTTCAGGCGGCAATAAATTGCCGCCTAAAGAAAGTTTACATAGAGGCGTCAAAGCCAAAATGTTTAATAGCTAGTTTTTTTATAATACCTTTTTGTCTTGCAGTATCAATTGCGGAATTAAAATCACTTAATAAACTATTGTCAGCTTTTCTGATCCCAACACCTACACCATTACCAAAAGTACCACCAGAAAAAGTTGGTCCAACTAATTTTAATTTTGAACCTGCTTTAGCATTATAGTCTTCAAAAGCAACCGCTGCGGCTAATGCTGCGTCTATTCTTCCAGCAGCTAGATCAAGATTTACTTCGTCTTGAGTTTTATAAGTCCATACATTAACTTTTCCAATTAAACCTGATTTTAAAAAGTTTTGATGAATTGTGCCAGTTTGAACACCTATAATTTTTCCTTCAAAAGCATTCTTTAATACGTCTAATGTTTTTTGATTATTAGAGTCAATATTGCTTAAGCTGATTGATTTTGGTGTTTTAGGCTTTATGCTTGAACTTTTTAGAACTGCAAATGATGCAACTTCATCAGCATATCCTTGAGAAAAATTAATTTTCTTTTTTCTTTCATCTGTTATAGACATGCCGGCCATAATCGCATCAAATTTTCCAGACTGTAAAGCTGGTATCATTCCATCCCAGTCTTGTTCAACTAAAGTACAATTATGTTTCATAATTTTACAAAGTTCCATAGCTAAATCAACTTCAAACCCTACTAATTTCCCTGAAGCATCTTTAGCATTCCATGGAGGATAAGCTCCCTCTGTACCAATTTTTACATTATCAGAATAAAGGTTATTAACTGATAAGAAGAAAAAGGTTAAGAAAGCAACTAATATATTTCTTATTTCTTTCATAGGTCTCCTATTGTTTTTAAATATTGTAAGAAAAATATATAGATTATGCTAGTATTTAATTTTAAAGGTAAATAGGGTCTATCGCATAACTGATGATGCAAAATTCCATTTACAATCGAAACTTGGCACATATACACCTGAAAGTTTTACATTACCAAAGTTTTTCTCTAATACATTGCACCACTTATCAACTTGTTTGGGTTTTTTATCTTGGCTTCCTACTTGTGCTGTTATCACTCCACCTTTTTTGAGAATTCTTTTTAATCCACGCATATTTTTCTTTGCCAAATCTATACAGTATTGATCATCATTTAAATCTACAAATATTTTATCGTATTTAGAGTCCTCAATATCTTTGATACTCTTAAAAGCATCTCCCCAAAATTTTTTAATTTTATTACTTTTTTTTACTTTTGAGCATACTTTAGGCAAATGCTTATAACAAACATCTACTATTTCAGGATCTAGTTCAAACCAATCAACATAATTTGAATTGTTATCCAAACAAGCCCTCGCTACTCCACCATCTCCTCCTCCAATAATAGCAACATTATTATTTTTTCTACTTAAGTCATAGCTTGACTTAAAAAAATTCGAACTATAAATTTTTTCATCTTTTTCTGCGACCTGTATCTCATGATCAATGAATAAAGCATGACCAAATTCCTCAAGATCCATAATTTCTACAAATTGGCCTACTTTGGAGGTAAATTTTTCTAAAACATTTTTGACCACGTAATATTTTTTTTGTCCTGGAGTGCTATAAATATCATCATAAAGCCCTACGCTGCTTCTATCAAAAGAATTTGTTACAACTCTCTCATGTTGAATTTCTTTTCTTAAAATTTTTAAAGCAACTTTTGGATGAACCTTTCCGCATGTAAAAAAGTCAAAACTTATTACACCTTTTTCTGGAAACGTATGGAAGCTGAAATGACTTTCTGCAAGTAGTGCAACTAGTGTAAAACCTTGTGGCTGAAATCGATGAGAAGCAACATTTAAAATTTCAACTTTGGCAGCTTTAGCAATTGTATATATAATTTTTTCGTAAAACTCGGGAGTGTAGTCTTTTTTTACACCAAGAAAATCAATCGTTATATGCTCGCCAACTTTAACCATAAAAAAACTATCCTTTTTTATAATTTTTAAATTTACCTAAGACTATTTTTATTTCTTTTTTGGAAAGAATCTTAGGTATCCCGATTCTTATGGCATTAATGTATTGATGGCAAATATTTTCGATCTCTTGAGCAAGCTCAAAAGCCTTATTCAAGTTTTCTCCAAAAGCAACTTGTCCGTGATTAGCAATCAAACAAGCTGACCTATTTTTTAAAGCTATGATAATATTCCTAGAAAGATTTTTTGTTCCAAAAGTTGCGTATTTTGTACATTTAATGTCTTCTCCGCCTGCAACTGCAACCATGTAGTGAAAAGCTGGAATATTTTTTTGATGAGAAGAAACTGCTGTAGCACATGTAGAATGAGCATGAACAATGGCTTTGGCTTCTTTTTTATTCACATATATATCTTGATGAAATCTCCATTCTGAAGAAGGTTTTCCTTTTTTTTTATCAAAGACCCCTTTTAAAGAAACAAAGACTATGTCTTTAGGTTTAAGTGATGAATACTTTCTTCCTGAAGGTGTAATGTAAAACCCTTCTATACCTTTTTCTTTTACTCTTATGGAGATATTGCCAGATCTTAAAGCTGACAGGTTAGTAATATTTAATTTCTTTGAATATTTAATTACTTCAGATTTTAATTTATTCACTTGAATAATCCTTTTAAACCTTTTTCAGAAGCATCACAAATTCCCTTTTCGGTTATCAAACCTGAAATATATTTTGCGGGCGTTACGTCAAAAGCTAAGTTCAATGAATTGCTTTTTTTAGGATAAATTCTTACTTTTCTAATCTGATTATCTTTATCAATACCTTCTATATGGGATAATTCTTCAGCATTTCTCTCTTCAATGGGGATTTTTTTTTGATCTTTAATATTCCAATCAATTGTAGAACTAGGTAGAGCAACGTAAAATGGAACATTATTATCTTTCGCGGCTAATGCTTTTAAGTAAGTTCCAATTTTATTACAAACATCACCGTTCGACAAAGTTCTATCAGTGCCGACTAGACACATATCTACCTGCCCTCTTTGCATTAATATTCCTCCAGCATTATCTGTGATAATTGTATTTGATATTCCTTCTTCGTTTAATTCATAAGAGGTTAAATTTGCTCCTTGGTTTCTTGGTCTCGTTTCATCGACCCAAACATGAACCTTAATTCCTTTTTTATGCGCTTGATAGATTGGAGATGTTGCAGTTCCCCAATCAATAGTCGCCAACCAGCCAGCATTGCAATGTGTTAAGATATTAACTGTTTCTTTATTATTTGCTATATCTTCTATTATTTTAAGCCCATTAAGACCTATATTTTTGCAAAATCTAACATCCTCTTCAACAATAGATTTGGCTTCCTCTAAAGCTATCTTTAAAATATTTTTATCATTTACGCCTGATAGTTTTTTCATCATTCTATCTACTGACCATTTTAAATTTATAGCTGTAGGTCTAGAAGATATTAAGTCTTCGCTAGATTTTTTTAAAAAAGATAAATCATTTTTTTCTATTATAGATAAAACTAATCCATATGCTGCTGTAGCTCCTATAAGTGGTGCGCCTCTTACTTCCATTTTTTTAATGGCGTTAATTGCTTCTTTTACCGTTTTTAAACTTTTGATAGTAAATTTATGCGGAAGTTGAGTTTGATCAATAATTCTTACTTCGTTATTTTCAAACCAAATTGTGCGGTACTCCTTACCTTCAATTTTCATTTTTTTAAAACTCTACCAGCAATGTGTTTCAATTTTTTAATTGTACTCTTAGTTTGATACTTTGGGGGTGTAATTATCGCAGTATCCAAACAATCATTAGCTGGATCTCCCTTTATATTGAAAGACTCAAAAGTTTTTATGATTTCTATAATCATATTTTGTGCATTAGAAGCATTTTGCTTAAGAGTTTTAATAACCGTTGGCACATCTACTACGTCATGATCAGGATGCCAACAATCAAAATCTGTTACCATTGCAACTGTGCAGTATCTAATTTCAGCTTCTCTTGCCAATTTTGCTTCAGGCATATTTGTCATTCCAATCACGTCAGCTTTCCAAGACCTATATAATTTTGATTCTGCTAAACTCGAAAATTGTGGCCCCTCCATTACTAAATATGTCCCACCAACTTGGTGAGGTATTTGACATTTAACTAAAGCAGACTCACAACATTTCATCAATGTTGGGCTTGTCGGTTTTGCCATTGAAACATGAGCAACTATTTCTTTATCAAAAAAAGTTTTTATTCTTGCAAAAGTTCTGTCGATAAATTGATCTACTACAACGAATGATCCTGGAGTCAAATGCTCTTGAAGTGAGCCTACTGCAGATACTGAAACTATGTCGGTCACTCCCATTTTTTTAAGCGCCTCAATATTAGCTCTAAAGTTTATATTTGACGGGCTTACTCTGTGTCCTCTTTTATGTCTTGGTATAAAATAAATCTCCTTTTTATTAAATGTCGCTGATAAAATTTTATCCGAGGGTTCACCCCAGGAAGAACTGACTTTTCTCCACTTAATGTTTTCCAAGCCTTCTATTTGATAAAGGCCACTTCCACCAATTATCCCAAGAATTCTTTTTTTCATTATTTAATGTTTAGCCTTTTTTTGCTAGATATTGAAGTAAAATATGGATTTAAAAAAATATATAAGATCAATACCTAACTATCCAAAAAAAGGAATACTATTTAGAGATATAACTACTTTAATAAAAAATCCTGATGCATTTAAATTTACTGTAAATCAAATTATAGAAATCTCAAAAAAAATTCAATTTGATAAGGTTTCAGCAATAGAATCCAGGGGTTTTGTTTTTGCTTCAGCAGTTTCATATTTGCTAAATAAACCTTTAATACTTTTAAGAAAAAAAAATAAGTTACCTGCTGAAAGACATTCTGTAGATTTCAAATTAGAATATGGCGAAGCCACTATTGAAGTGCATAAAGACTCGATTAACAAAGGTGAAAAAATATTAGTTATCGATGATTTAATTGCTACTGGAGGGACAGCAGAAGCTGCAGCAAAGTTAATAGAGATATCAGGAGGTGAAGTCGCAGGATTTATTTTTGTTATTAATCTTTTTGATCTTCCTGGAGAAAAACTTCTGAAATCAAAATCCTATTTTATTGAAAGCATTTTAGAATTTCCTGGACATTAAATTTCTTTGTTTTTCCAGGTATCTGGTGTTAAGTCGTTATTTATCTCCAAATTTATGTGGTATTCAAAAGGTTTGACACCTCTTTTTTTTATATATTCAAAAGTTTTTTTTATTCCATCTTTTAGAGAAACTTTTGTTTTATAATTTAATAATTTTCTGGCTTTCTCTGCAGAACAGATAGCGTGTTTTACCTCTTGAGGTCTATCTTTTCTATAAATTGGTGGCAAATTAACTCCAGTGATATTAGCACAAAGTTCTGCAACTTTGTTTATTGTTACAAATTCTTCATCTGGCCCAATGTTTATAATTTGTTTATTTAAATCTTTTTTGTTTAACATTGGTATTAAACAACTCAAGCAATCATCAATATAGGAAAAACATCTTGTTTGTTTTCCGTCTCCATAAATTATTGGAGCTTTTCCTTGAAGCATTCTGTTAATCATTATCGACACTACATTTCTAAAAGGATCATCGTACTTTTGTCTAGGGCCAATTATATTATGAGGAACAGCTATTACCCATTCAATTTTATTTAATTCACATAAATTAATTAAAACTTGTTCTGCAGCTACCTTAGAAATAGCATAAGGGTCTACTGGTTTTGGTTTCATAGTTTCTGTAAACGGGTATTCTTGTGATCCGTATCTTGCCATTGAGGAACAAAATATTATTCTTTTCACTTTCTCATTAACTGCTGCTGAAAAAATTGATACTGAGGCCAAGTAATTATTTTTAGTAATCTCAAAAGGTGAAAAAACTGACAAACCTTCATGTGCAGTGGCTGCACAATGATAAACAACTTCTACTCCACTCATAATTTTTTTGACTTTTTCAAAATCGCAACAATCAATGTTGTGAAACTCTATCGTTTTTGGAATATTATCTTTATAACCACCAATCATATTATCTATTCCAACTACTTGATGACCTAAAGAAGAGAGCTGTTCAGATAAGTGAGATCCAAGAAAACCAGCAACGCCTGTAACAAGAATTTTATATTGATTGTTATTCACTGCAAAATATTTATATTTTTAATTCATATAAATCAACTTTAATTAATTTTAGGTCTGTACCACGACTTCCTTAACAGCATAGAATTTAAGATACCTTGAAATCTACAATAATAAATATCTTTTTTTTCATTATTAGACAAAATTCTAAAAAAAATTGATTTAAATATCGATGAAAAGAATTTTGGTAAAATTTTGAATAAAGCAAATACGTAGCCATAATGTTTTTTATAATAGTAAAATGTAGACCACATCCAGTGCCAATTTCTTGATTTTTCCATCTCATAATTAATGGATTCTTCATGAGATGTTCCTCCGGCATGTGTTATCTTAATATTAGTATCTAAAAATATTTTTTTATTATTTTTAATTAATCTTCTACACAAATCTATTTCCTCAAAGTAAATAAAAAAATTTTCATCGAAATATCCTGTATCTTTAAACTGACTCAAGTTCATAAACATAGCGAACCCTTTTACGCTTTTTACTTCAATAATATCTTTTCTAACATTGTCGTCAGAAATGGTATTTGACTCTTGCACGTATGGAGCAATAATAGCAAAATTCGGTTTATTGGATGCTGTTAAAAAAAAATTTTTAATAGTTTGGCTATGGACTTTTGCATCTGGATTAATAATTAAGGCATATTTTGTTTTTACTTTTGACAGTCCTAAATTGTTACCTTTGGCATAACCCAAATTCTCAGATGACAAAATGCAATCGATATTAGTATAATTTTTCTCAAGTTTAATTTTTAAGTTTTGATCATTTGAGTTTTCGATAACGATAATCTTAATACTGCTACTAAATGAATTTATACAATTTATTATCTTATTTTCACTTCTAAATGAGGTAATAACTACTGTAATATCTTTTTCGTTCATTTTATGTGTTAATAATTGATTTTGTAATATAATTCTTTATTTTAACACAATTACACTAAATATTCTTTATTCAAATATGAAAAAAATAATAGTAACAGGTGGTTCAGGCTTTATAGGCAGTAATTTAGTTAATTATTTATTAAGAAAAAAACATTTCGTTATAAATATCGATAAATTGACTTATTCGTCTAATAATTATTCCAAAAAATTGCTCCCAAAAAAAAGATATAAATTTTTTAAAATTGATATAAATAATAAAAATAAATTAAAAAAGATAATTAACAAATATAAACCAGATTGTATTTTTAATCTTGCTGCTGAAACTCATGTTGATAGATCGATAGACTCACCTCATCAATTTATTCATTCAAATATATTGGGCGTTTTTAATATTTTAGAAGTTATTAAAGAAAACAATAAAAAAAATAAAAAGATTAAATTAATACATATTTCTACAGATGAAGTATATGGTGATATAAAATCAAATAAATCTAGTGAGAAATTTCCGTACAATCCTAGTTCACCTTACTCGGCTTCTAAAGCTAGCGCCGATCATTTAATTAAATCATATGTTAGAACTTACAATTTACCTGCGATTATATCTAATTGTTGTAATAATTATGGTCCATATCAATTTCCTGAAAAACTTATTCCAAAAATAATTACAAATGTTTTGTCAAATAAATCGATACCCGTTTATGCTAAAGGACTTAACTCAAGAGAGTGGATTTATGTTTATGATCATTGTGATGCATTGTATCAAATTTATAAAAAAGGAAAAATCGGAGAAAGTTATAATGTTGGTTCAAATTTTAATCTTAAAAATATTAATATTGTAAAAAATATTTTAAAAATATTTAGAAGAAAAGGTTTCAAAATTGGTAAAAATGTTAAAGTTAAATTTGTAAAGGATAGACCTGGTCATGATTTTCGATATTCATTAGATAGTAGGAAAATTAATAAGGAAATCAAATGGAGGTCGATAACTAGTATTACAAAGGGGTTAGATGTGACTATAGATTGGTATTTGCAAAATAGAAAATTTATAACTTCCATTTCCAAGAAACTATATGCTAAGAGAATAGGATTAAAGGTATGATAAAAAAAGGTATTATATTAGCAGGTGGGCTTGGTTCTAGAATGAGTCCAATAACAAAATCTGTTAACAAACAACTGTTACCTATTTACGATAAACCATTAATTTTTTATCCTTTATCAATACTGATGTTAGCTGGTATTAGAGATATTTTAATTATAGTAAATAAAGGTCAGGTGGGACAATTTAAGAAAGTTTTAAAAAACGGTGAAAATTTTGGAATTAAAATTCAGTATAAAGAACAAAAAAATCCCAATGGTTTACCGGAAGCTTTTATCATTGGGGAAAAATTTATTAATAATAGTAATGTTGCATTAATTTTAGGTGATAATTTCTTTTATGGGCAAAGTTTAACAAAAAAATTAAAAGAATGTGTAAAGCTTAAAAAAGGTGCTACTGTAATTTTACATCCTGTAAAAAATCCATCAGCATAT
>MDSV01127908.1_pt1 | contig 14276 bp, 15 predicted proteins | sample 810851 | NCBI WGS metagenome assembly MDSV01 (sample SAMN05326640, study PRJNA326480) | marine metagenome | isolation source: seawater | place: Atlantic Ocean: North East | collected 2012 | reverse complement strand
TAAAAAAATGTTTAAAGTAGGTGATGAAATAGATTGTGTAATTACTGAAATAGATAAAGAAAAAAGAAGAGTGGCAATATCTCATAGATTGACTCAAGAAAATCCATATGAAAGTATGGAAAAACTTTACCCGGTTGGAACTGATGTAGAGGGTATAATTTCAAGCATAAATGAATATGCTATCTATTTAAAAATTGATAAAATCGATATTGATGCATTCTTACACTGTAATGATCTTACATATGGGAAAAATGGTGAAGAGGAATTAAAAAATTATAATAAAGGTGATAAATTAAAAGTAAAAGTTTTAGAAATTAAAAAAGATCAACAAAAAGTAAGAGTTGGATTAAGACAAACTAAGCCAGATCCATTTGATTGGTTCAAAGATAAAAAAGCTAACGATACAATAACTGTAAAGGTTATATCTTCAGACAATAAAGGCTTATTAGTAAGACCTGAGGGTTGTGAGCTAGATTTCATAATTAAAAAATCACAAATAGCTATTAACTCTGCAGATGCAAGACCATCAAGATTCGTTGGTTCAGAGAGAATAGATGCCGCAATTTCTGAAATAGATATTGATAAAAGGAAAGTAACATTAAGTATAAAATTATTAGAGGAACTTCAAAATAAAGAGGCCGTTTCTAAATTTAGTTCACCTCTCTCTGGAAAAAATCTTCCATTTTCGTCTTTATCAGATAAGCTAGGGAAAAAAGATAAAAAAAAAGAAGAAAAATAACTTAAATTGGCAATAGTTAAATCTAAACTTCTAAAACAACTTTCAGACAATTACCCTAATTTTTTAAAAAAAGACTTAGAAAAATTTTTTAATATTATCATTAACGAAATCAAACAAACACTACGTAGGGGTGAAAGAATCGAGTTAAGAGGTTTTGGTATTTGGTCAACACATATTCAAAAAGCTCGAATTTCAAGAAATCCAAAAACTGGTGAAAAAGTACACACACCACAAAAAAAAACAATTCACTTTAAAATGTCTAAAGAAATGTTTAAAAAATTAAATGATGAATAAAAATATTTTTATAGCATGTGACACTAAAAATCTTAAAAAAATAAGAAAAATTATCGAATTAACTAAGACAAAAAAATTTAATATAGGCTATAAATTTGGAATAGAATTTTTTTATTCAAAAGATGGCAGGGCCTTTATATCTAAGTTAAATAAAAAAAAAATAATTTTTTTAGATTTAAAATTAAATGATATACCTAATACCTGCAAATCTGCTATTGAGTCTTTAAAAGATTTGAAAAATATAAATTACATTACTGTACATATTAGTGGAGGACTGGAAATGTTAAAGATAATTAAAAAATCAATAGCAAAAATAAATAAACAAATAAAAATTTTAGGAGTAACAATTTTAACTAGCTTCTCTGAAAAATCTTTAAAAAAAACGGGGCATACTAAATCAATAAAAAGTTTAGTTTTACAACAAGCAAAATTAGCAAAATCAGCTGGCCTAGATGGAATTATTTGTTCTGCAAAAGAAGCTGACTTTATAAAAAATATATGTAAAGATATGGAAATTGTAACTCCTGGAATTAGATTACAAGGAGATAAAATAGATGATCAAAAAAGAGTTGTCACTCCAAAAAACGCTTTTCAAAATGGTGCCACTAGTCTTGTGATAGGACGAAGTATAACCAAAGGATCAATTAAGAAAAATTTTCAAAGATTAATTCATTCTCTAGAATAGCTATGAAAGCTAAAATATGTGGTGTAAAAGATAAAACAATTTTAGAGTATATTACTCTACATCCTAATCCTCCAGCATTTGTTGGATTTATTTGCAACTATAAAAAATCTAAAAGATTCATTAATTTAAGTAGTCTAAAAAAAATTTTACAAACAAAAAAAAATGGAACAAAATATGTAGCAGTTTTGGTAAAGCCTACTGAAAAAGAACTTTTAGAAATTTCAAATTTACCTTTTGACTACTATCAAATTTATGACATGTCACCCAGTGAAATAAAAAAAATTAAAGAAAAATATAAAATCAAAATTATTGTTGCAATTACTGTAAAAGAAAAAAAAGATGTTATGACTTATAAAAACTATATAAAAATAGCAAATATTTTTTTATTTGATGGGAAGGGATATGAGAAGAGTATGTCATTTAATCATAGTTTAATTAAAAATATTAAATCTAAAAATAAAATTATGATAGCTGGGGATATAAAGATAGATGATGCCCTTGAAAAATTTAAAAAAATAGCACATATTATAGATATATCTGGTGGTCTAGAAACATCTGGATTAAAAGATACTTCAAAAATAGATTTTTTTTTAAATAAAATTAAACAGATCAATGATTAAACTAAAAAAAAAAATTCCTTTAATTGACCAACATGACAAAAATGGATTTTGGGGTGGTAAATTTGGCGGTAGTTATATCCCTGAAACTTTAAAAAAACCAATTGAAGATTTAAAAAATATATTTGAAAAACTAAGGTACGATAAGAATTTTATTAAACAAAGAGATTATTATTTTAAAAATTATATTGGTTCACCTACGTCTTTTATAAAACTTCAAAATTTATCAAATCATTTGGGTGGTGCTCAAATCTGGGCTAAAATGGTTTCTGAAGCTAATGGTGGTGCCCATAAAATTTATAATGCAACTGTTCATTGCCTCATTGCAAAAAAAACTGGTAAAAAATATATTATTGGTGATACGGGAGCTGGCTACGCTGGAAAAATGTTAAGTATGGCTGCTAAAAAATTTGGCCTAAAATGTAAGATATTTATGGGTGCAAAAGATATGAAAAGACAAAAGCCCAATTGTGATGCTATGAGAAAAAATGGAGCTGAAATAGTTCCTGTTTACTCTGGAAGCCAAACCTTAGTTGATGCAGTTAGTGAGTGCATGAGATACTGGGTTTCAAATTGTGATACTACAGCTATGGCGGTTGGAAGTACAGTTGGGCCAAATATATTTGTAAAAATATGTGGCTGGAGTACTGCTCAAATTTCAAGAGAATTAAAAATTCAAATCAAATCTGAATTTAAAAAAATTCCAAGAAAAGTTAAATTAATTAACTGTGTAGGAGGTGGAAGTTCAGCTTATGGATTTTGGAGTGAATTTATAGATTATAATAAAAAAAAAATTGAACTTATTGGTGTTGAAGCTGGAGGTCCAAAAGGATCTAAATTACACGCTGCACCGTTAAGTCGCGGAGCAAAACTAGGAATTTTACATGGAGCAGCTTCATATGTTTGTCAAAATTCAGATGGACAAATTAATGAGACAGAGTCTATATCAGCAGGATTAGACTATCCTGGTGTATCACCAATGCATTGTTTTTTAAAAGATACTAAGAGAGCAAGGTATGTATCTGCAACAGACGAAGATGCTTTAAAAGCTTATAAGCTTGTTACTAAATTAGAAAAAATAAACCCTAGTTTAGAGCCATGTCATGCTTTTGCCGAGGCTATAAAAATTGCTCCAAATTTTAATAAAGAAACAATCATTATAGTTAACTCGTGTGGTGATGCAAAAAAAGATAGAGACATATTAAAAGCAAGGTTAGGAAAAATTAAATGAAATCATCTTTAATTAACTCTGTTTTTAAAAAAACTAAAGCTGAAAATAGGCCAGCGTTATTAACATACACAGTTGCTGGAGATAATAATAATAAAAAATCTTTAGAGATACTTAATTCAATTTCAAAATATGCAGATATTTGTGAGTTAGGATTTCCTCATAATACACCTATCGCTGATGGAGGACAAATTCAAACAAGTGCATATAGAGCTATTAAAAATGGGGTCAAAATTAAAGATGTATTTAAAATAGCAAAAGATTTTAAAAGATTAAAAAAATTCAAACCTTTAATTTTGATGGGATATTATAATATGATTTTTCAATTTGGGGAAAATAATTTTTTAAATTTTTGTAAAAAATCAGGTGTTGATGGTCTAATAGTTGTAGATCTTCCATACCCAGAAAATTTAAAATTTTCTAAAAAATGTAAAACAAATAATATTACTTTTATTCAACTTATATCTCCAACTACATCAAAAGTTAGAATGAAAAAAATTGTCAGAGACTCTCATAACATGCTTTACTACATTAGTATGTTATCAACTACTGGTGGAAAATTGAAAGTATCTCCTAAAAAAATTTTAGAACAATATAAAAAAATAAAAAGGATTAATAAAAATAAAAACATAGTTATTGGCTTTGGAATAACAGAAAAAACTATTCTATCTCTTAAAAAAGCTGATGGATTAGTAGTTGGTAGTGCTATTTGTAAAGAAATTTCTAGATCAATTAACAATAGACAAAATCCTGTCACAAATGTAACTAATATAGTAAAAAAGTTAAGAAATAAAATATCATGAATTGGATTACAAAAGTTTTAAAATTTGGTGAAAAGATAAAAAAAGTAATTAAAAAAAGACCTAGCAAAGAAGATATTGAAAATAGTGATTGGACTTCTTGCTGTAAAGGACCAATTTTAAAAAAAGATTTAGAAAATAATTTATGGGTTTGTCCGTCATGTAACAAACATCATAGAATAAATTGTCGTCAAAGATTTGATATAGTGTTTGGTAAAAATAATTATGAAATTCTACAAACTCCTATTCCTCAAGATGATCCTTTAGATTGGAAAGATGCAAAAACTTATAAAAATAGATTAAAAGAAGCTAGAAAAAAAACTGGAATGAATTGTGGTATAATGGTTGTTACTACAAAAATTAATAATATAAATATTACAGCTTGTGCATCAGATTTTGCATTCATAGGTGGATCTGTTGGTGCAGCAGAAGGTGAAGCAATACTCTACGGTATTCAGCATGCAATAGAAAATAATCAACCATTTATAAATTTTTGTTCTGGTGGTGGAATGCGAATGTTTGAGTCTTTAATTGCTCTTTCACAAATGACTAGAACAACTTTAGCTATCAACGAGCTTAAAAAAAATAATTTACCTTATATTGTAGTTTTATGTGATCCTGTTGCGGGTGGAATTACTGCATCATACGCAATGCTAGGAGATTTACACTTAGCCGAAAAAGACAGTTTAATCGCTTTTGCAGGTGCTAGAGTAATTCAAGGTACAGTGAAGGAGGAACTTCCTGAAGGTTTCCAAAAAAGTGAATACGTTGAAAAAACAGGATTTGTAGATCTAGTCTTGGAAAGAAAAGATCTAAGAGAAAAAATCGGTTCTATATTATCAATTTTATTAAAGAAAAGTTCTGCTATAAATTCTGTAACAAATGAAACTCCTGAAGACGATACAACGCTTACAAAAGCTGCATCCTAAAGAAATAGACCTTAGTTTAGATAGAACCAAAAATCTTTGTAAAAAACTTGGAAATCCTCAAGATCAAATAAATTGTATTTCAATAGTTGGTACTAATGGGAAATATTCAACAATACAGGCACTTTATGCGATACTTAAAGAAGCTAAATATAAATGCAATATTTACACAAGCCCTCATATCAAAAAAATTAATGAAAGATTTGTTTATAATAATAAGGAATTAAACGATGCTAGTTTAGCAAACTTATTATCTAAGATAGAAGAAATTAATGATGGTGATCCTATAACTTTTTTTGAAATATTAACTGTAGCTTATTTTTATCATGCCAAAAATTATCCTGAAAATATTAATCTAATAGAAGCGGGATTATTTCATAGATTTGATGCCACAAATATTTTAAAAAAAAATATTGCGAGTATCGTAACAACCATAGGTCTTGATCATTTAGATTGGCTTAAAAAGAAAAATCAAAGTATAGAAAAAATTATATTTGAAAAAACATCATCTCTATTAAATTCGAAAATTATCATAGCCAAACAAAGCTCGGATAAAATTACTAATCAAATAGAAAATACAATTCAAAATAACCAATCGAGAAAAATAGTTTATAACAAAGACTATAGTTTTTCTTCAAATAAAAGTGACTTTTATTACAAAGACCAATTTGGTGATTTAAAACTTCCAAGACCTAATCTTAGAGGAGAATTTCAATTAGTAAATGTAGCTACGGCAATAGCAACTGTTAGACAGTTAGACAATTATATGGTTAAAAATAATGATATAAAAAAAGGAATTACTAAAATAAATAATATTGCTAGATTTCAAGAAATAAAACATGGCAAATTAAAAAGTTTAGTTAAAAATAATAAATTATTTTTAGATGGATCACATAATCCATTAGGTGCAAAAGTTTTAAATAAATATTTAAAAAGTTTAAGTTGTAAAAAACATATCATTTTAGGAATGATGGCAAACAAAAATCATAATGAATATATAAAATACTTTAAAAATATTTCTTCATTAACAACCGTTGATATTCCAAATCAACCAAATGCTTTAAAAGGAAATGAACTTAAAAAAAGAATTAAAAATATTCCAAATATAAAGAGTAAAAAATCTATTAAAGAAGCTATCTCTTCAATTTCTCTTACAAAAAATGATATTATATTAATAACTGGTTCTTTATATTTGGCTGGGGAAGTTTTAAATTTAAATTAAATATTTTCTTTTATCCAAGAAACTATATTTGATTTTGTTGTAGCACCAACTTTAGTTGCTTTTAATTCACCATTTTTAAATAATAACATTGTCGGAATTCCTCTCACACCGTATTTTGTTGGAGTATTAGGTTCATTATCAATATTATGTTTTGCAATAATTACCTCATCAGCCATTTCATCAGAAATCTCTTCTAACGATGGTCCAATTTGTTTGCATGGACCACACCATTCTGCCCAAAAATCTACCACAATAGGTTTTTCTGATTTTAGGACTTCTGTATCAAAATTTTCATCTGTTATACTAACTGTAGACATAATAAATAGTGTATATTTATTTAAATAAAATTTTCAATGAGTAATAAGATCTTTTTTTAATTAATTCACAACAAATTTAAGCTTGTTCATATTTTTTTTGTATTGCTTCTACAAAAATATTAATTTCATCTAAAAATTTAAGTTTTTCCTCATCTTTTTCATTAGTATATTTTTCCCTTAAATTGTCACATTCATGATAAAATTCTTTACAAGTCCACCATTTTTCTTTTTTTTCACTTAAAATTCTTTCTGCAATTTCTCTTTTAATTTTGTTGAACATATTTCTAGGTAATGTTTCGGGTGACTCCTGGTAAATTATTTTTTTTCCAAAACTAACAATCCTTTCATCTTCAAATTTATCCAACATGATTAATTTATCTTTCCATGAAGCAGAATGCCATTTAGGAAATAACGCTGTATCTTTTTGTGGGGTAAATTTTTTATAAATACTTTCTTCTGCTAAAACATCCTCCTGTGAGTCAAACTGTTTTTTTTCTTCGGCTATTTCTCTTAAAGCTGTCAAAATATTTTGAGAAAATTTTTCATTACTATTAATTAGATTGGCTCTTTCTTTAATTAATCCTAGATCAATACTGCTATAAGGTTCCACAAGCATTCCATAACTATAATCTAAAATTATTGGAGCTTTATTAGAACGAATAGTTTTTAAAAACTTTTGTTTTTTCATTGCAGACTTAAGTTCTGAGATAGACATATTTAATAAAGGAACCGGATCTATTTTTAAATCTATAGCTTGTCCCCACTGATAAATAGGATGAATACAATATTTTGGGTGAAGAGGAGCAACAACATATTTATAATTTTTACCAAAATGATATTCTGCAAGTGTAAATATTTTTTCTTTTTTGATTATAATTTCAGTGTCAGCTCTATTTGCTGTTCTTAGAAAAACATCCCAAGTTTGAGGTTGATTTTTTTTTATTAACCCCAAAACTTTAACTGTAAGTTCTGCATCAAATAATGCGCTATGAGCACCTGCTGCTTCAAAGCCATTTATTCGTGCTAATGACTCTAATTTCATAACAGCATTTCCTTTTTCATTAATTTCAGTTTTAACAACACTTTCATCTACCGCATGAGCTCCTCTAGCTATATTTAAACCATCGTGTCTTTTATTTGGTGTTGCATTGGTAATATATGGATATCTTATACCTCTAAAAAACTCATTTCTTATCATCTCATCATCAAAACCGATATTTGACCATCCTAAAAATATTGCAGGACTCCACTTTTTAAAAATTGCTTCAAGTTGACTAAGCATTTCATAATGACTTAAATTTCCTTTGGTTAAAAGATCTACACTTGTACGATTTACTATAAGAGCCATACATTGGGGAATTTCTCCTTCTGGCAATCTACACCTTAGATTAAATCGATCTAATTCTTTAAAGTTTGGATCAACTAAAATACCTCCAACTTCAATTATACTTCCCCATGAAGTATTGGCACTACTAGACTCGATATCCCAAATTACCAAATTCATATTAGATCATCTTTCTTTGATGATAAAATTCCTCAACTTTTTTTAAAAATTTATTTTGATATTCCTCTAGATTAGCGCCTTGAATTCTAAAATCTTGAAATAAATTGTCCACTGTACAAAGTAAAACAATTCCCTGAGTTATTCTTGAATTATAGACCACATTATGAGCCAAAGAATAGGCACCTAACTGTAAATAATAATCCTCGATCCACTCTTCTTTTTTGGGTTTATTAGATTGTTTAAAATCTATAATTGTTTCTTGTCCCTCATAAATTCCACAAGCATCACAAGTTCCAGCATATTTTCCTGGGTAATACAAGGTTGCTTCTGTTCCCCAAATTTCTGACAATTTATTTTTGATACCTTGCTCAATGATTTCATCGGCCATTTTTTTTGATTTAATATTTTCTTCTAATAGTTCTAAATTTAATTGACCTAATAAATATTTTTCTAAAAAAAAGTGCATCGAAGTTCCCCTTGTTGAGGCATCATTTTTAATTCTATTTGCCTCTTTGTGGCCTACCCTGTTTTTCCAGTTATTTATTGATGCTTTTTTTTCTTCAGATTCTGTTGCTTTAAGTATTGTGGTAACCGAAGGTAGTTTTTCATGGTTTACAGAGTAATGTCTAGAACCATTAATTATTGATCTTGAGGATTTTGGATATGAGAATTTAGTATTCCATCGCATAGTATTTCTTATAATCGGTATTATTAAAAAAAAAAATTAATTTTTTAATTGATTTAAATTATCCTCAAAATTTTTGAAATTATCAGAATCTTTTGATTTTTCAACTTGTTCGGGATCTTTAATGCTCTCAAGAGTTCTACTTATTGCTCTTGCGTCTGTTCCAAAACTATCCACAGTCTTCATTGTATCTTCTAACTTTTTACGAACAACTTTTATATTTTCAAAATGCTTACCAAATCTTGTACTAATATTTTTTAAATCATCATAAATTTGAGTCGCATGCTTTTGTACTTTAAGAGTTTGAAAACCTAAATGATATGCTTGAATGATTGCACAAAAAGTATTTGGTCCAGCTATAGTAACTTTATATTTTTTTCTAAGCTCCTCTAATAATAACTCTTTAGTTTTTGGATCTCGATAACTTGCCAGTTCAGCATACAAACCCTCCGTTGGCACATACACAATTGCAAAATCTGTGGACATTGGCGGATTAATATATTTTAGGTTTACGTTTTTACACTTAATTCTAAAAGCTGAAGCTAAATCTTGCCTTGCTCCTAATAAAGCTTCCTTATCTTTTTTTTGAAAAGCTTCGTCTACCGCTTTATATTTTTCGATTGGCCAATGACTATCGATCGGACATAAAATATCATTCTGAAGTTTCACGGCAAATTCAACTAGATCTCTAGTTTCATCTGGCTTCATTTTTGCATTAGCAATATATTGAGATGCTGGTAAAAGATCTTCTAAAATACTAGCTAAAGAAAACTCTGAAAGACCACCATACTGTTTTACCCCAGCTAAAATTCTACTAAAATCATTTTGATTTTCATTAATAAGTACAACCTGTTTATTAAATGTTTCAACTTTTTCATCCACTTTTGTTAATGCTTTAGTCATATCTCTAGTAACATCTTTTGATAAAGAATTAAAAGATGATGAAATTGAATTAATAGAATTATTTAAAGAATTATTTAAAGACTCTTTTAGCTTTATTATTTCTTCAGAATTTTTATTTTCAACATCTTTATTTTTCGGTTTAATTTGAAAATATAAAACTACTAGCCCAATTACTAAAATTAATGATAATAAAATTGTTTCCATGATTCGTATTTATATATTATATCTAACTAATGGAATTTATCTTAATTTTAAAAATTCTTATTTTTATTGCCATTATGGTAATTCTTTATGCAATATTACGTAATCTTGATATTATTAGAATTATTATAACTTATTTAAAAGACTTAATTTTTTCGAAGTAATTTTAATAATTTTATAGTTTCTTTTTTTTTAACTGATGTTTTTGATATTAATAGACATGCTTGAGACTTAAGTATTTTACCATCTTTTAAAATTCTCAAGTTGTTTGCTTTTAATGTTTCTCCTGAAGATGTTATATCACTTATAATTTCAGAAGAACCAGTAAAGGGATAAGTTTCAGTCGCACCTAAACTATTAATTAACTTAAATTCTGTGACACCTTTAGAAAATAAAAAATCCCTCGTTAAGTTTGGATATTTTGTTGCAACTCTTAATCTTTTATTTTTTTTATCTTTAAACTCAAAAGCAATTTCTTCAAGATCTGCGATTGTTTGAACATCTATCCATTGATCTGGTATAGCAACTACTAAATTTGCTTTACCGAACTGATATCTTTTTTTTACTAAAATTTTCTTTTGAATATTAATTTCACTTTCTTTCAACAAATCGTACCCTGAAAAACCTAAGTCTAGTGATCCATCTCCAAGTCTTTCTATTATTTCTCTAGCATGTAGATAAACAATTTTTAGATTATCAAATTTTTTTATGAATCCAAAAAGGTCTCTTTCACCTCTTTCAGATATTAACTTAAGACTATTATTTTTGAAAATTTTCAAAATGTCTTTTCTTAATCTTCCTTTGCTTGGAATTCCTACACTAATCATTTAATTTATAACTCCATCTTTCTAAATCATTTTTAAATACTTGATTTATTTTTAATGAAAATTCTTTTGACAAAATTATTTCCCATTTATTTTTATTTCCTAAATTAAAAAAAGTAATTTTTTTTTTTGTTTTTTGACCGATTGGTGCTTCTTTAAATCCAAAATCATTTTCTAATTTCTTTAATTTCTCAAAACTTGAGGTTTCAATACACTTAAGTGCTTTTTTTTCATCAAAAGTTTTATTTAATGATCCAACTTTATTAATAAATGTAACGACTTCTTTCATAACTTTCATTGGATTAATTTCCAAATCCTCATATTTAATAACTTTTACCGGAAATTCATTTGTACTTAACCATGAATTATAATGATTGCTCCACGAGCTTAAAAATTGAAAATTAACATATCGTTCATCTATTTTTTCATAAAGCAATCCCTTATCGTTCGTCATAAATTCTAAAGCTTCATCATAAGTATGTTCATAATGATTCTTTAAAGAGGTGACAATATTTCTTGGATCTCTAATTATATATATGCAGCCAGATGTATTTTTTGAGTTTGTAAACCTAAAATCATTTACATTCAAATAAGCATTATGCGTTTTAAATAATCTAAATTTTTTATCTGAATTGATTTCTTCCTGAGCTTTAATCCAAAATTCAGCTGTATCAGGGATATTTGTAAAATCTTTTTTATAAGATTTAAAAAAATTTTTTTGAGGAAATTGACCAATTTTAGGGAGTAAACTAAAATCAAAATTTCCCTCATTAGAATAAAAATATGTTGTAAGTAAAGCTCTTAACCAAGTATTTCCACTTTTCGGATATGATGCTAACCACATTATCATAGATTTAAAAAATATTTACTGCAGCTCCAACAGCTGGTATTTGTTTTTTTCCACCTAAGTTAGAAATAAGTTTGTCGTACCTTCCACCATTTATGATATTAATTCTTCTTGATTTGTGTTTAATATCAATTTTAAATACAACACCTGTATAATATTCTAACTCCCTTCCAAAAGAAGCAGAAAATTCGACATTTAACTTCGCAAGTTTATTTTTGGATATTGGAAAATAATTTTTTTGAACTCTTAGATTTATATGATTTTTTTTAAAAAAATTATTAAGCTTTTCTGGTGCCTCATTGATTGGACACCTAATTTTTAAAAATTCTTTAATCATTTTAGAAACTTGATCCCCACCACTTGGTCTTCTGGGATCTTTTACTTTATTATCAAACCTTTTTAAAATTTCATGAATTGTCCTTCCAGCAATTACATGTTGTTTTTTGATATTAATCATTGCTTTATATTTTTTTTTATCTACTTCAACAATAGTAGGATCAATATCAGAGTTGGTTTGAAGTCTTTCTAATAGATCATTAAAATATTTTTCTCTCCAGAAATGTCTTGATAGTCTTAATTTCCATCTTTTTGGAATATCTAGCTTGGATATTAAAAGATTAAATATTTCAACATTTCCAATTCTTATTGTTCCTGAAGAATAGGGTATATCTTTCAGTGATTTTATAGCAGTATTTACAATTTCTTTATCATCATTTTTCTCATTTTTGGAACCTATAATTTCAAATCCAATTTGGCTTCTAATAACAGAGTCTTTTTTATTTTCTGATTTCCTATACGCTTCTCCACTATAAAAAATCTTTTCTTTTCCCTTAATCTTATTTTCTAAATATCTAAGACAAGATGCTATGGTAAGATCAGGTCTTAAGCATAATTCACTTCCATTTTGATCTTTAAATGAAAATATAAATTTTCTAAAATTTTCACCTGATCTTTGAACTATATGATTAGCTTCAATAACAGAGTCTAATTTAATATATTTGTAACCTTTATATTTTATAGAAGTAAGAATTTTGTCAGATAATTTTTTTAATTTCATTAATTAATTCTTTTTTTTGTATTGTTTTTTGATTGTTTTCCCCTTTTTTACCTAAAAGGTTTTTTAAAGTAATAGTATCTTCATTAATTTCATTCTCTCCACATATAACAGCTATTGGACAACCTCTTTTATTTGCATAAGTTAATTGTTTACCAAGATTTTTTTTGTTATCTAAAAAAATTTCAGAATTTATATTATTGTCTCTTAAAATTTTTAATATTTCATAGTAATTGGACAAGTATTTTGAGTCCATTACACAGACAATTACTGGTTTTTGCTCTTTTATTTGAATTTGATTTATTTGTTCCATGGCAAATAAAAGTCTGTCAACACCAATGCTCATTCCCGTACCTGGTAAGTCAATACCTTTAAATCTTGAAATCAATTTATTATATTGTCCACCTGAACAAATGCTTCCAATTTCAATTTCTTTACCTTTTTTATTTTTAACTTTAAAATTTAAATTTGTTTCTACGCAAAATCCATCATAATAATTTAACCCTCGAACAATAGTTAAATTTATTTTAACTAAGTCAAAATTGTCTCCATAATTTAAAATTTCAAATACCTTTTCTAATTCACTAATACCTTCTAGTGATAATTGATTTGTTAAATTTTCTTTCAATGTTTTTAAATCTTTAACTTTTAAAAAATTTATAATTTCTGAAACTTGATTATCACTTAAATTAGCACCTTTAGTAATAGCACCACTGCCATCTACTCTTTGTTTTTTTAACAAATCTTGAACTCCTTTTATTCCAAATCCAGGTTTATCAAGCTTATCTATGGCTCTCATCACTTTTAATTCTTTTTCTTCAGAAATTTTTAGTTCTTCGATTAAACCTTTTATAATTTTTCGATTACTTACATTAATTGTAAACTGTTCCTTTTTTAAACCACATTCTTTTAATGTGCTTGCTATAAGATTGCATAATTCAGCATTTGCTTGTGCTGGATTTACGTTGCCAACAATATCAGCATCGCATTGTAGAAATGATCTATAACGACCATTACCCGCTTTTTCATTTCTCCAAACATCACCTATTTGATATCTTTTGTAAGGCATTGTTAATTCTTGATTATTTTGCGCTACAAATCTTGCTAGCGGGCTTGATAGATCATATCTAAGAGTTATTTGTTTTTCACCATCTTTAAATGAAAATACATCAGACATAGAATTACTTTCATCATTTGTTAGAAATGATCCTATATTTTCACTAATCTCAAAGGATGGGGTTTCAAGTGGATCAAATCCATACTTAACAAAATTATTCTCAATCACCTTTATAATTTTTTTTTTGAGTAATAATTTTTTATTCCATCTATCTTCAAAACCTGACGGTAAGCCAGGTATTAATTTATTTTCTTTATTCATTTTTTTGGTACCCGGGCTGAGAATCGAACTCAAACTTAAAGTTCCACAAACT
>MDSV01018535.1_pt1 | contig 14280 bp, 16 predicted proteins | sample 810851 | NCBI WGS metagenome assembly MDSV01 (sample SAMN05326640, study PRJNA326480) | marine metagenome | isolation source: seawater | place: Atlantic Ocean: North East | collected 2012 | reverse complement strand
AAATTGCGCATGTTTGATAGTCTATAAATACGCTATGGTTGTTAAAAAGATAAATAAACTTATCATAATTATATTATGCGCCGGCTTTATTTCAAGCTGTAACCAATCTATTAGCTATAAACGTCCCCAGATATTAGCTAATTTTGGAAGTTTTGAGTGCAATACTCAAAAATTAAGCAAGAGGTCGTATTCTCAAATCTGGGATAAGTTGAGAAGTGGCTTTTGTCTTGACACCGTACACTCGCCGCGAGTAGATAAAGAAATCAGATGGTTTATGAAGAACAAAGCCTTCATATACAGATCAATAGAAAGAGCTAGACCGTTTTTGTACCATGTCGTAATTGAGCTGGAAAAGAACAATCTTCCTTTTGAGCTTGCATTATTACCTATCGTTGAAAGCGGATATCAGCCATATGCATATTCTCCATCCAAAGCAGCTGGAATATGGCAATTCATACCTCCCACAGCAAAAGAGTATGGCCTGAAGCGAAATTGGTGGTATGACGGAAGAAGAGATATTGACAAATCAACTAAAGCTGCTGCTCATTTTTTAAAAGATATGCATAGACACTTTAAGAGAGACTGGTTGTTAGCTATAGCATCATATAACACTGGTGCGGGCAAAGTTGGGAGATCTATTAAAAAAGCAAATTATACGATTGGCGAGAAAACATTTTGGGATTTAGATCTACCAAGAGAAACCGAGGTTTATGTGCCTAAATTGATTGCTCTTCGTGACATAATATCAAATCCATCGGCTTATGGCATAAAATTACCAAACTTAAGAAATAAACCTACAACAACTTTTGTTAACATTAAATATCCTATTGATTTTTTTACTATTTCTGTTCTTGCTAATATTGATGAGAAATTAATTCATCAACTAAATCCTGGGTTTAGTTCTTGGTACTTTATACCTTCGATGAATCAGAAATTATTATTACCAAATAAAAAAGTACAGGTGTTTAAAGAAAGGTATGCCGAATTATCAAAAATTATATATACAAAGAAAACTCATACTGTGATCAAAGGAGATACACTATCAAAAATATCCAGAGAATATAATGTTTCAATAAAATCTATAAAGGTCTTGAATGACCTTAAATCTGACCTTATAAGAATAGACGCTAAACTAAAGCTACCTATCGAGGGTACATCTGAAAATTTATCACAGATCTCTATAGGAAATAAAAACTATAAAATTCATGATAAAACAATTACTTATAGACATATTGTTAAAAGATATGACAATTGGTATAAAATAGCTAAATTTTACAATGTGAATCTCAAATCGTTACTTAAGTGGAACAATGCATCTAAAAAAACAAAGCTTAAAGTAGCCCAAAAATTAAAAATTATCATGAAAACTCCGGTGCTATCTAAAACAGATGAAGTGAAACTAAGATACGTAGTAAATACTGGGGACACAGTAAACTTAATCTCGACCGGCTTTAATATAAGTCGAAAAGATTTATTAAATTCAAATAAAATTAGTGGCTCAAAATATTTAACAGCAGGCAAAAATCTTACAATTATAAAATAGGCTCATAGCTTGGATATGTACCTATCGCCACGATCGCATAATACGGTAACAATAACCGCATTTTTTGATTTCATAGCAATTATTCTAGATATGTGAATATTTGCTGCCGCTGAAACACCGCAAAATATTCCATTTTCTCTTGCTAATTTATTTGAAGTTTTCTCTGCATCTTCCTGTTTTATATCGATAATATCATCTATTATTGCTTTTTTTCTAATTATAGGCTCATATCCTTTTTTCCATCTTCTTATGCCAGGTATTCTTGATCCATCTTCTGGTTGGACCCCAATTATTTTTATGTTTTTATTTTTTGATTTTAGATACCTTGATACTCCAGTGATAGTGCCTGTAGTGCCCATCGCCGAGATAAAATGCGTGATTTTCCCAGAACTCTGCTCCCATATTTCAGGACCTGTACCCTCAAAATGAGCTAAATAGTTTGAGGCATTAGAAAACTGATCTAACACATAACCCTCTCCTTTCGACTGCATTTCATGAGCTAAGTCACGTGCGCCCTCCATATCTTTTTCTTTGGAGACCAATATTATTTCGGCTCCATATGCCTCCATTGTCTTGATCCTCTCTATAGAAACAGTCTCTGGCATGATAATTATAATCTTGTAACCTTTTATAGACGCAACCATTGACAAAGCAATGCCCGTGTTCCCACTTGTTGCTTCAATTAATGTGCCGCCCTTCTTAATGTCTCCTGAAGCCTCTGCATCTTCAATCATTTTCAAAGCAGGCCTATCTTTTACAGAACCCCCGGGGTTATTTCCTTCCAACTTGGCTAAAATAATACTACTCGATGACTCTGATGGTATTTGAATCATTGGCGTGTTTCCGATACTATCCTGAACGCTTTTATAATACATCCTATTCTCCTACAACGATTGCTGTTGAGTAAGTTTGAGTATCAGATATAGACAAGAGTAAGGAGGTAATAGATTTATTTGAGATTATATTTTCAAGATTAGTATCAATAAGGAACTCTGGTTTCCCGAAAACATCATGTGTAATAGTTATATGTGAAGGGAATACACCCTGCCTATATAGGCCGGTTCCAAGCGCTTTAGATAAAGCTTCTTTTGCAGCAAAGTGTTTTGATAAATAATATACTGGCTTTTTAGATAACGCATATTCCCGTAATTCATGTTTAGATAGAATCTTTTTAGCAAAGGACAGCCCATACTTTTCATAAAGAAGCTTAATTCTCTCGTTTTCTATTAAATCTATACCGATGCCTTTAATCACTGTTGTTTATTATACTGATGATTTTTTCAATTGCATCTTTTAAACCTGTAAATACTGCCTGCGAAATAATTGAATGTCCAATATTTAACTCATTTAGGGATGGAATTTTACAGATTTGTTTTAAATTTTCATAATTTAAGCCATGGCCAGCATTAACAAGCATGCCTAGTTTATCTGCAAATTCTGCTGAAGAAACTATATCATCAATCATGTCAAACTCTTTGATTGTATTAAATTCGTTTGCATAGTGACCTGTATGTAACTCAACTATATCTGCTCCAAGTTCTTTTGATAACTGAACTGACTCGATAGATGGATCAATAAAAAGAGAAACTTTTATTCCTTCATTAGATAGTTTTTTGATGTTATCGCTAAAATTCTTAAACTCTCGCGTATTTGTTGAAGGCAAACTTAGTCCGCCCTCTGTTGTTTTTTCATCTCTTTTTTCTGGAACTATACAGCAGAAATTCGGTTTAAGTTTTAAAGCAAAATCGATCATTTCGGGTGTATGTGCCATTTCAAAATTTAAAATTTTTGCGCATTCTCTTATTTCTATTGCATCTTTATCTTGAATATGTCTCCTGTCTTCTCTTAAATGTATTGTGATTGAGTCAGCTCCAGCTTCTTCCGTCATTTTAACTGCATCAGCTAAATTAGGGTACATTGTTTCTCTGGATTTTTTTATAAACGCGATGTGATCGAGATTAACGCCAAGTTTTATCTTTTTACTTCTCATTATATTATAATACTAATTAAATGATTTTAAGGCTTCTACTATCTTTGAAAATTTTGCATCTACGGGCTTTTCATTTACCAGTGCATCTAAGATGTCATAAGTGTCCTGATCAATGAAATCAACATAGTTTTTTTGTTCAGTTTCTGAAAGCATTGGGTAAACTTCTTCAGTATAGCGCGATAGCAAAATATCAACCTCTCTGATACCCTTTCGACATTTCCAGATTACTTCAGATAAACGCATTATCTATCAGATGCTAACATTTGCTTTATATGTGATATAGCTTTAGCTGGGTTAAGATTTTTAGGACAAGTTTTAGTGCAATTCATAATTGTATGACATCTAAATAGTTTAAATTTATCTGCTAAGGCAGAAAGTCTTTCTTTTTTTGCATTATCGCGACTATCTACAATCCATCTATAGGCATGCAGTAAAGTTGCGGGGCCTAAATATTTATCTGAGTTCCACCAGTAACTTGGGCAACTCGTAGAACAGCATGCACATAACACACACTCGATAAGACCATCCAATTTTTCTCTATCTTTCTGTGATTGATAATGTTCTCTCTCAGGCTTAGAGTCATTTATTAACCATGGCTTAATTGACTCATATTGTTTATAAAAATCTTTCATATCTGGAACTAAATCTTTAACCACAGGCATGTGTGGTAGTGGATAAATCTTAAGATGAGTTTCTTCAGCAATATTTAATATACAGGCTAAAGTATTGGTTCCATTTATATTCATAGAACAAGATCCACAAATCCCTTCTCTGCATGACCTCCTAAAGGTTAGGGTTGGATCAATGTTATTTTTAATATAAAGAAGTACATCTAAACCCATGGGTCCAAAATCATTTTTATCTAATATATATGTATCTAGATATGGATTTGAATTCAGGTCAGGATTATATCTATATACATCTACTCTTAATTTATTTTTTGGCTCAACAGCAGGCTCAAAGGTTTTACCCTCGGTAACTCTAGAATTAATTGGTAATGTAAATTTAGCCACTTTAATATGTCCTTGCTTTTAATTTAACCGTCTCAACTTCATCGGTTAATGTTTCTAATTGTACAGGCTTATAATCAAAATCATAGCCTCCGTTTTGGTCAATACGAACCATTGTATGCTTTAACCAAACATTATCATCCCTATCTGGATAGTCTTCTCTAGCATGACTACCTCTGCTTTCTTGTCTTTGATGAGCAGAATGGAGTGTTGCCATTGCCTGATAAAGGAGATTATTTAATTCAAGTGTTTCAACAAGATCTGAATTCCATATCAATGATTTATCGCTAACAGATATATTTTTAAAGTCTTTAAATAGGCCTGTCATTATATCTATCCCTTTTTTCAGAGTATCTTCATCTCTGTATACAGGAGCATATCGCTGCATTGTTTTTTGCATTTTATCCCTCAGTTCCGCAGTTCTTATGTCTCCAGATGAATTTCTTGTTGACTCAAAATTATCTAAAAGCATATCAATTGTAGATGATTTAATATCTATATGATTTTTTGTTTTTTTGTCTAATATCAAACAAGCTCTTTCTGCAGCAGATTTTCCAAAGACTATTAAATCCAACAAAGAATTTGATCCCAATCTGTTTGCTCCATGAACAGAAACGCAAGCACCTTCTCCTAATGCCATAAGTCCTTCTACAGTTGCACCATCACCATTAGATATAACTTCTGTATTATGATTTGTTGGTGTCCCTCCCATATTATAGTGAACAGTAGGTATGACTGGAATTGGTTCTTTTGTGGCGTCTACGCCTGAAAATATTTTTGCAGTTTCAGTTATACCGGGTAATTTTTCGTGAATAATGCTAGACTCTAAATGCTCTAAATGTAACAGAGCATGATCCTTATCTTTGCCGACTCCTCTTCCTGCATTCACTTCCATTTGTATAGCTCGACTCACCACGTCTCTAGAGGCTAAATCTTTTGCGTTAGGAGCATATTTAGGCATAAACCTTTCGCCCTCAGAGTTAGTCAAATAACCTCCTTCACCTCTTGCTCCCTCTGTTATTAAGCAACCAGCTCCGTATATTCCTGTAGGATGGAATTGGATAAACTCCATATCCATGAGAGGTAAATTTGCTCTTAAAATCATTCCATTGCCATCACCAGTACATGAATGAGCTGAAGTTGATGACTGATAAGTTCTACCATGTCCTCCGGTGGCAAGTATAACAATATGTGATTGAAATAGATGTATTGACCCATCATCTAAACACCAGGCTAATACGCCAACACATTTGTTTTCCTCAAATACTAAATCTATAACAAAGTATTCAATAAAAAAATCCACATCATTCTTAAGTGCTTGCGTATATAGTGTATGTAGAATTGCATGACCGGTTCGATCAGCAGCTGCGCAGGTTCTTTGAGCGATACCTTTGCCATATTCTGTTGTCATTCCTCCAAACGGTCTCTGATAAATTTTACCTTCTTCTGTACGAGAAAATGGAACTCCATAATGTTCCAACTCAATTATTGATTCGACTGCATTTTTACACATGTATTCTATTGAGTCTTGATCCCCGAGCCAATCGGAGCCTTTGACTGTATCATACATATGCCAGCGCCAATCATCCTCCCCCATGTTACCTAATGCGCCGCTTATGCCACCTTGAGCAGCAACCGTATGACTTCTAGTTGGAAATACTTTTGAAATGCAAGCGACACTATGTTCGGACTGTGAAATACCCATAGTCGCTCTTAAGCCAGAACCACCTGCTCCGATAACTATGACATCGTGTTCGTGTTTTATAATTTTACTGCCCATATTAAATCCCTTTAATTAATGTTAGCGAAATAAGTGTTGTTAGAAATAATATAACATGAATAATCTTAGAGAAAATAATAAATAACCTTTGCAAGACATCATCATGGATATAATCTTCCATAATTGTCTCTATGCCAAGCGCACTATGCGTGAACAGCACAATTGATACAAATATAATTAATAAAACACCGGCACTCGAAGTTATATCGCCAATAACATCTGAATAAGACAAGCTACCTATATTCAAAAAATATATCGTTATATATATGACAGCTGGCACTAGCAATATCGCGCTTATTCTTTGAATTTTCCAATGAAATATTGCCATATACTTTCCTTTAAGTTAAATAAAAAATGAAATCATCGTTATAGCCAAGGATATTAAAATAACTAAATATCCAGAGATATAGCTATTTCTTATGCTCAATCCAAAACCTAAATCCCAAAATAAATGTCTAACACCATTTGATAGGTGATAAGCAACAACAAAAATTGTACCTGCGAGAATAGCTTTAACAAGGATATGATCCATAATATTTAATAACTGATAATAATAATCAGCTCCAAGAGACAGGAATAACAAAAAAACAGGTATTAGAATAGAAAATATAGATAAAATTACACCTGTTATTCTGTGGGAAATAGATAGCACGGATGTTAGCTGCGGCTTGTAAATTTGCAAGTGCGGGGATAAAGGTCTTTTGGTATTCGCTGTTCTTTCCATTTTAAAAATCTATGCAACGACCATTCTTTTCCCAATCACCATATCTGGTTGGGTCGAGGCCTTTTCTACCACCAATTTCCTTAATTTTTTTGGTAGTATTTTTTTTTGGTTTTATTTTATTTATCTTACGATTATGATCTTTATTCATGCATTCTCTCCAACACGTATTATATGCAAATATAAATTAAATAAATAGTACTTTATTAGTATATACTTATTTTGATTGATGAATGAATGTATATAATGAAGACAGTTCTAACTCATAATTGTACTTAATAATATATAATGAAATCAATAACATATATGAATATTAAAGAATTAAATGGTTATTCAATTGATAAAGAAACTGTCTGCATAGAAGTGTCTGGGCCCGATGCTGAAAATTTTTTACAAGGTCAGCTGAGTAATGACATCATGGCAATTAAAGATGACTCGTATCAGTTTTCATCCTATTCAACTAATCAAGGCAAAGTAATTTCATTGTTAAGAATAATAAAAATTAAAAACTCGTTTCTATTGCTCTTGACTGCAGATATCAGCGAATATTTTGTTTCGAAACTATCAATGTATATTTTAATGTCAAAAGTACAAATAAAAATACTAGATAATTATATAATTTATGGGTTATTCGGAGAGGCTTCTTCCAAAATATTAAAAAATAATAGCACTGAAAATTCATTATTTGAAAATGATAGCTGCTATATTTTAAATAATAGTAGTCAAGAGATATCATCTGCGATAGTAATCCATAAAAAAGAAGATTCCGCTGACATGACTCCTCCTAGATTTTTATCATCCATGGATCTTTTGCACTTAAAAATTAATACAAATAAATTAGCAGATGTAATCAGAGGTTATTTGAGAATTGATATGGCAACAAAAGAGAAATATATCCCACAGGTTCTCAACATGGAACTATTGGATGGAATTAGCTATAAAAAAGGTTGTTATACTGGCCAGGAGATTGTTGCTAGAACACACTACCTTGGTAAGATAAAAAAAAAGATATTTAGTATAGAAACTGAATCCGAATTGATGAATTATGGAGATATGATTCACAACAAAGATAGTGAGTCAGTTGGCGAAGTTGTGAGCAACGCTAAAGATTTAGAAACACTAAATATCTCACTTGCAATCTTGAAGCTTGACTCTTTAGATAAAGATATGTATGTAAATAATCACAAAATTATAAAACTTAATTAGTCTTTTAAAATGTCTCTAATAATATTTCTTTCTGTTAAAAGCTCTGCTTCTGACGCTTTAATATATTTGAACGATTCATCTGTAAGTTTTAAATCATTATTTATCTGGATATCAGAGTTATTAATAATGAGTGGGAAAGAAAAAAATATCTCATTACTTATTCCATAACTATTGTTTGATATTACTCCCATTGATTCCCAATCGCTGGAATTATTTACCAAAACATTTAAATGATCGAAGATTGCAGATGCAGCAGATGCTGCGCTAGATTTACCTCTATGTTCGATAATCTCTGCGCCTCTTTTTTGAACTCTTGGTATGAAAGTATTGGTGACCCAATTCATATCAATATTTTTAATTAGTGAGTGATCCTCGGATATTAGGGCGTTATCAAGATCTGGATATTGAGTAGCCGAATGATTACCCCAAACAATCAATCTTGAAATAGACTCGACTGGTTGATCTAGCTTAGTAGACAAAATACTTTTAGCTCTATTTTGATCTAATCTCATCAAAGAAGTGATATTTTCACTTGGTATATTTTTTGCAAAATGCTGGACAATTAAAGCATTTGTGTTAGCTGGATTTCCAACAACAATAACCTTCGTGGTTTTCTTTGCATGTTCATTGATAACCATCGCCTGTTTTTGAAATATACTAGCATTATCTAATAACAAATCAGCCCTCTGCATTCCCTTTGTTCTTGGTTTAGCTCCAACCAACAGAATGTAATCAGCATCGGCAAAAGCTTCTTCGGATTTATCTGTTATTACTATTGAATCTAGTTTATGAAATGCACAGTCTTCAATTTCATACTTAACTCCTTTGAGAATAGCGAGAGCTGACGTAATATCTAAGAGGTTAATTTGAATTTTTACGTTGCCTGGAAAAATATTTCCAGAAAGAATTCTAAAAATGAGGGAATATGCAATATTTCCTGCAGCACCAGTTATTGTTATAATTTTTTTATTCATATCATTTCTTTCTTGCTAATTTTAAATCAATAGGAGAATTAATACTAATTGAATTGTTCACATTTATAGGAATACACTTTATTGGTATAGAATTCCATAAAAAACGCAGTTGTTCTAGTTTTTCAGTAACTTCATGAGGACACTTACTTAATCGAGAGTAATCCCATAAAAATGAAGCTTTGTAGCCATATATTCCAATATGGCATAATGTGGTTGTAGCTGAATTAAATGGGATAGTTGCTCTAGAGAAGTATTGTGCATAGCTTTCTTTATTTATCACGACCTTCACGATATCTTTGTTAACAATAGATTGTTTATTATTATTATGAAATATAAGTGTAGCTAAATCATCAATCTTAGACATACTAAGATGACGTATAACTTTTCTTACACCGTTAAGTGGAAAATTATATTCATCACCCTGAATATTTATAATCAAATCATTTTTGTCAATTTTATGGGACTTGACTAGTCCAGCAATTCTCTCAGTTCCACTATTAAATTTTTTATTCGAATACCATACATCTATATTATTTTTTTCGACAATATCTTTAATTTTATTACTATCTGTAGCCACTATTAATGAGTCTGCTTTTAATTTTTTTGCTCTAATACAAACATGTTCTATAAGAGTTTTTCCATTAATAGTTTTGATAAGTTTTTTTGGTAATCTAGAAGATTCAAGTCTTGCGGGTATAATGATCCTAATTTTCATAACTTATAATATTGCTCAAATCTTTATCTAATTTCTTAATAAAATAATCATTTGGTTTAATTGAATGCTGCATTACCCAAATTTTTTCATTATCAGAAGATTTTAATTTAACATAATCTTTCATCGTAAGGAAGACAGGTTTATCATCAGCAAAAGAACATTCATTCCCTAAATAAGAAAAATGATCATCATACCTATGTAGTATAAACTTAATATTATTTTCTTTTAAAGTTGCTAGTATACCATCAATATTAGCAACACCAATGACAAGATGGATCTCTTTATCATAAAAATCACTGAGCTTCTTAGACTTTTTAGTAATTGTATTTCGAACAAAATTACAGTTAGAATTTATGTAAGCATGATTAATAGCAGATGAATTAAATTGGTTTTGAACAATCATGTCGCAACTTTTAATTCGGCTTATAGGTTCTCGCAAAGGTCCAGATGGTAATAAAAATCTATTTCCAAAACGGCGGTTTGAATCTATAAGAAGGATCTCGTAATTTCTGGCTAAAGCATAATGCTGCAGACCATCGTCATGTAAAATAATATCGCATTCAGTTAAGTTTAATAAATATTGAGTTGCTTCAACTCTATTTCCTCCACTAACAATGGTAGCCTGAGTCTCTAAGCATAATACTACAGCTTCATCGCCAACAATTAAAGGATCTGAGTTTTTATTTACCAATTGAGGTTTTTCAGAGGAAGACTTATATCCCGAAGATACAATTCCAACTCTAACTTTTTTGTTAAATAAATAATTTGCAATCCATATACAAAGCGGTGTTTTTCCTGAACCACCTACAGTTAGGTTTCCGATGATTATTATAGGTATATGAAAATTTGTAATTTTAAAAAATCCTACAGAATATAGGAATTTTCTAAGAGAAATAAACAAGAAATATATAATTGTTATCGGCAAGAAAATTATAATAAAAATATTGTATTTTGAATACCAAATATTATTAAAGAACTTATCCATTATTGATCTATTAGCGGGAATTGAATCTTATGAAGATTAGCATATAAACCTTTTTTTCGAATTAAATCTTCATGCTTTCCTTTTTCTACAATTATGCCATTATCAAGCACAATGATTTGATCTGCATTTTCAATAGTTGATAACCTATGAGCTATAACGATAGTAGTTCTATTTTTTTGTAACTCTGCGATAGCTGTTTGAATTAATTTTTCTGACTCTGAGTCTAATGAGCTTGTTGCCTCGTCTAAGAGAAGTATTGGGGCATCCTTTAATATTGCTCTAGCAATCGCTATTCTCTGTCTTTGTCCCCCTGAAAGCAAAACCCCATTATCACCAACAAATGTGTCATAACCATTATCATAGTTATCAATGAAATCATTTGCATTGGCACTTTTAGCAGCAGTAATTACATCATTCAGTGATTTATTTTCCAAAGAGCCATATGCTATATTGTTTCTGATAGAGTCATTAAATAGCGTTGAATCTTGTCCGACATATGCAATCATACTTCTTAATTCGTTTAGTGAAAAAGCATTGATATTCTCATTATCTATAGATATGTCACCATTTTTAATTTCATAGAATCGGGGTAATAAATTAATAAGCGTTGATTTACCGCTACCCGATTTACCAACTACAGCACATGTCGTCCCTCTCGGTATCGAGAATATGATATCTTTTAAGACAAGATTATTGTCATCATAATATGAAAAATTTATTTTGTTAAAATTGATAGATGAAAATTTTTTATTGAAAGTTTTATTGTTTTTATTAATTAAGATATCAGATTCTGATTTTGAATCTAATAACTCAAATATAGATTCACTTGCTGCTATGCCTCTTTGTAAAACCACATTTATCTCAGCTAATCTTTTAATTGGAGCGAAAATCAAAATCATGGCAGTAATAAATGACATGAATGTACCAACAGAAATTACTTCTAGATATTCATCGGAAGTTACAAAATAAATAATACCTGCAAGAAAAAGAGCCACCACAAATTGGACTAATGGAATACTTATACCTTGTATTAGAGCTAATTTCATATGCCTATCTCTATTATTCGTATTAACATTTTCAAATGATTTTTTCTCACTATGTTCGCCACCAAATATTTTGACAACTCTATGTCCTGCAATTAACTCCTCAACAACATTTGTGATAAACCCCATAGATTTTTGAATATGTTTACTTGTGTCCCTAAATCTAATACTCATAAATTTTACAAAAATTGCAATAACAGGACCTATGATAAATAGCCCAATAGAGAGGATAAAGCTTTGATAAAACATTAATCCCAATAACCCAATAACAGTCAAACCATCTCTTACCAAGACTGTAATTGCTTTCGTAGCAGCCTCTGCTACCTGCTCAGTATCATAGGTTAGCTTTGATAACAACTCTCCTGAAGATGCAAAATCATAAGTCTTTGTAGGCATATGGACAAGTTTTGCAAACATTTCTTGTCTTATTTTCATGATTATATTTCTTCCAACCCAGGCTATGCCATATGTAGACACAAAACCTGATATACTTCTTAATAAAAATAATGCGATTAGTACAAATGGAAATAGTCTAATTGTATCAGGATCTTTTGATACAAAACTTCCATCTAACAAAGGTTTTATTAATGCTGCGAATGCAGTATCTGTGACTGCAAACATAGCCATAGCAATTATAGACGCTATAAAAATAAATTTATGCTGAAAAGTATAGCTTAATAGTCTTAAATATAAATTAGAATTAATTTTCTTATTTTTAGGTTTTTGCATATTTTATTTAACAAAATAATAAAGGATTTGTAGTAGTATATGATATTAATGCATTTTATAAGAGAAAAATCTATATTTATTAGCGCAACATAAGATATGAAAAGCTTTTTTAAAAAATATATACCAGATAAAGATGTTCTAAAAAGTTATAAAATGCTTAATTTTTTAGGAAACTCACTATTTCACGAAGATCTATGGAGATTTAATCGTAAATCATTTTGTAGAGCAACAGTAATCGGACTTTTCTGGGGATGGATGCCGATGTTTTTTCAGATGATACCAGCTGCCTACTGTGCAGTATTATTTAGGGCAAATTTACCATTATCTGTTGCTGGAGTTTGGGTTAGTAATCCAATCACGATGCCTGCGATGATGTATTTTGGGTATTTATTTGGCAACTCGGTCTTAAGCCTAGACCCAGTCTATGATGAATTTGAAATGAATATGGACTGGATCATGGGTGCTATGAGCAATATATGGGAGCCTTTGCTTGTTGGGACATTAATAATAGGTATCGTTTCTGCTATAGTTGGTTATTTTATAATGCATTTAGTATGGAGAATTTATGCATATAGAAGATTAAAAAAAAGAAATTAGTTTTACTTAATTCTGCCAGACTCTAATTCTAAAATATTATCAAAATATGGGAGAAGGTTCTCATCATGAGTTACCAATAATAAAGATGAATCATACAATTTACATGACTCGATTAGGAGTTCTAGAATTTTTTTCGAATTAGCTTTATCAAGGTTACCTGTAGGCTCATCTGCTAAAATAAGTCTTGGACGTGTAATTAATGATCTACCAATCGCTACTCTCTGAGCTTCACCGCCAGATAGCAAATTTGTTTTGAAGGTTCTTCTATCCCAGAGACCTAGCCTGCTTATCATTTCATTGGTTTTACGAGTAATGGTTGATTTTTTCTCATTACTTAGAGCTAAAGGAAGCGAGATATTCTCAAAAACTGTTAAATCATTAATAAGGTTAAAGAATTGAAAAACAATGCCTATGTTTTTATTTCTGAAAGCACATAACTGATTGATGCTCATTTTTGTAATTTCTAAGTCATTAAAAATTATGTTACCTGAGCTTACTTTATCAAGACCGCATATTAAATTTAACAAAGTACTTTTGCCACTCCCCGATGGTCCTTTCAGCGCTGTGAGTGATTTTTCTTTGATAACCAAATTGATATCAATTAATATATTTTCTTTTCTTGCTGAAGCGTCCAGAGTGAATGACTTATTGATGTTTGAACATGTTAACATTAATTCATGCCTCTAAAAATTTCAGATGGACGTATATGGGAGGCTTTTAAAGCTGGGTATATTGCTGAAAGTAAAGTGAGGACAAATGTATAGATTACTATATAACTAATATCGCTATATTTTATCAGAGAAGGTATTTCGGTCAAATGATATATTTCAGCAGGCATTAAGTTAATATGGAATGTTTGCTCTATCGTGGCAATAATAGCATCAATATTTAATGAAAGAATAATTCCAAAAAAAACTCCCAAGACAATTCCTATTAAACCCAAGAAAAAACCTTGTAATAAAAAAATCATAAGGATGTCATTTTTTT
>MDSV01182005.1_pt1 | contig 14283 bp, 8 predicted proteins | sample 810851 | NCBI WGS metagenome assembly MDSV01 (sample SAMN05326640, study PRJNA326480) | marine metagenome | isolation source: seawater | place: Atlantic Ocean: North East | collected 2012 | reverse complement strand
TTCCCTAGATTTATTATTATTTTTTGGAAGAGAAACATTATTGCTTAAAACATCGCTTAATTCTTTTAAAAATGTGATTTGTTCTGAAAAATATTTTTTAAAATATGATTTAGTATTATCCATAATATATTATTTTTATATATATATATATATATATATATTATATGGAATATTTCTCTTGGTTATGTTAAAGACTGTTTTGCATTTATAACAGCAGTAATTTTATTTATAATATTTTACATTTTTAAAATTAAACAACCGAAACCATTATTTCCATTTTTATTATTATTATTAGTCGTTATTACTTTTGATGGAATTTTTACTTTTTATCCATCTTTGCATAATAAAATAATTTATACATCATAATTTATAAATTTTTTAATAAAAAAATTATCTAAAACATTTATTCTTCTTGAATAATTTTTTTTCGCCAATCAAAAAGGTCTTGCGTTTCTTGTTCTAATCTTGGAACTTGTTCTTGGGAAAAAGTATTTCGTGTTGGATGAAAAGCAACCAGAAACATTCCTGCAATTTTTTTATCATATAATGTTTCCAAAATATGACGATAAATATTTAGTTGCATTGTATAATGCCAATAATTTGTGTCTGGAAGATGAGCAAGAGGACCTTTCCCAGATTGAAAAGAATTTGTTTTTGTTAATTTAGCCGTTCTTTTCCAATCATAAATAAGCAAGGTATCTGGGTCATTTTCTGACACCTGATATAGCATATCAATACTTCCGGCAATTTTATGTTCTTTGTCATATACAAACCATTCTGTTCGATATGGAAGATAGCCTTTTTCTTCTACTACTCTTTCTGTAAACGCCGGAAATTGTTCTTTGAACTCAATTGGTGGTTCAAATGGAAAAGTCCATTTGTTATAAAAATATTCAATGCAGGCATGCATTAATGTTCCATTTCTTGCCGCAAGGTCTCTATTCTCCTCCCATTCATTCTTAATTTCGTCTGGGGTTTTCCCAAAATATTTAGATTTTTCCCAATTTCTACCACCCATCATTTTTTTTATAATTTTATCAGCATCAAATTCCTCAAAAAAGGTATGAACAAATGTTGTTGTTGACATAAAACTTCTATCTCCATCAATATCATATATATGCCCTTCATCGAAGAATTGAATATGTGAATCTCTTGGATGAGGGTTATCTTTATCTAAGCCATTTTCACTTGGTGTATCTGCTAAAATTTTAAGGTCTTCATCACTTACGATGGTTTGATTTGTATCACTCATACGATAAAAGTTTTGTTTTGAGAAGTGTACTTTATAATATTACCATAAATTACTTTTATATCATTTTTTTTTAAAATATTTAAAATATTATTGTTAAAAAACCGTTTATCAAATATAATACCATATGTTTCCTCACCCCATTTCTTAAATTCTTCACCAGAAGTAGAATTATTTTTATCACCCGAAATATAGTAAGAAAGGTAATGTTTTAAATAGTTTTGGATTGATTTAAGGTGAATGCTCCATTTATTTTCATGTGATTGATAGGTTAATTTCAAAAAAGTATCAAATAAATTAATACTACACATTTCATTATTTGGATTTAGAAGTTTAATCGTATTTCGATGCCACATTTTATAATTCATATATAATTGTTGAGTCGTTATTAAATGAGATTTTTTGATAAATTCATTTTCATAATGTTCATCATTTTCAGTAATATCACTATTGTTCAAGTCATCATCTTCTTCATCATCTTCATATTCTATTTTATTTATTATTTCTTCATCTAATTTAACAGGTTCAAGCATTTCAATTGTAAATCTTTCAAAGATATCATAATCAGAATCAACATGTAATGAACCACAATATAACCATCCTTTTTTATTTTGTACTTTTTTAAATTGTTTCTCAATATACTCTCTTAATTCACGAACGGTTAACATATTCGGAGGTAATTTATTGTCATTAAGGTATTCTTTAAAATCTTCTTCGATTTCACTTAATTGTAGATAGCCTCTAGTCTTTGATATTAAATTTGTCGATAAATATTTAGTAAAAATATCTTCATTACATAACATTGAAAGAGTCCTGCAAATCGTTGGATTTTTTTCCCATCTTGATAATGTATTTGTTCTAAAATAATAACTACATACACAAATAAACAATTCTGGAGAGCTTTTAAGTACTTTTGTAACTCTTTCAGTATTTCTCTTCGGAAAATGTAAATACCATATTTGTTGTAGTGGGTATTTATGCATCCTTTTTTTAACACGATTCCAAAATGAGGAATAAGAACACATCGAATTATATATAAGTTGTTGAATCATGTCAAGAGTTGATGTTAACCGTGGACCATACCACATGTGTATAATGTCTTTGTCAATAATAATATCTTCTCGATTATTAACGATTCCACCAATAATTGTCATAAAATAAATTGTTTCATCTTCTGAATTAAATAATTGTTTTACGAAATTAGTAATTCGTGTGATACATTTTTTTGGAGGATTCCATTCAACAAGAACATTCTTACAGATGTTTGCTTTTAATGACCTCATTATTTGTGTTCTGTATTGTATTAAAGATTCAGGTATATAATGTCTAAGGTTTAATAAAATACGGTCAGATGATAATTTTTTGAGTTGAAAATCAACAATTTCATAAAATCCATTAATATTGGGATGATATAAATATCGATTGATACAATATTTTTTATAAATGTTGTTAATTGTATCATCTATTTGTTCTCGATTTAAACTTCTTTCTTGCATTTTTTTTATTGCTCTTTCGATAAAATTTGGAACTTTTTCTTTAAAAACCTTTAATAAATCATCTTTGTCATGCTCTTTTAATAAATTATCGATAACATCTTTTATTATTTTTGGAACATCTTCTGGTTTATTCTCTTCCATTATATTGTATCTTTAAATGTTCTTTAGTTATTCTCTTTAAGTTCAATCTTCTCAAAAAATAATTTCGAATTAGAAGGTAAAAAATTATTTTTTTTACAAAAATGAAACATCTTTTGTTTATTATTATTCCAGTTTACTGTCCATCCTCCATGTAAATAGGTGCATATACCGATTTTACCCCAATTTAATAAAAAATTACAAAATTGATAATGTTCACACGTTAAGTTTTTACAATATAAACTAAATACTTCTGAATTTCGATATCCCCAATTACAATTATAAAAATAGTTCGAATCAATAATAACAATACCTCCAAAACAAGTTCTAACATCAACAATTGGATATTTTTTAGAAGTTAATAATAGTTTTGTATATTTAAAGGATTTTTTTGTATATTCGGATGCGTAGTTTAATGCTAAAGAATCATAATAAGAATCAAATGGAACATTTATATTTTGACAATTTATTCCAAGCATTACATAATCATTTCTTATTTTTTTCATTTCAATTAATTGGATAAGTGTTTTAACAGAAAATACAATATCAGAATCAATGACAATTGTTTGTTTTGCAAATGGTATTTTTTTTTGAAGATACAATGATTTTATTTTATATTGCAGATAGTTTCTTAAAATTCCAAGTCTAAGCGGTCTTCGAATTTTCATTAGTTCGGGAAATGAATATGAAAAAACTGTTACATTGTGATTTTTTTGTAACATTTTAAGAGATTGTAATGTATTATCGTCACTATCATTTTCTAATATGAAATAACGGAATTGACTTTTCTGATAACTATTTTCAACGTCTTTTATTATAAATTGAAAATATTCTTCAATATAATCATTTCTATTTTGTATGATCATATAAACATCAATATAATTTTCATTTGTTTTTATATTTTCAAATAAAGATAAATCATAAAACATTCTTAATGGTTTATGTGTGTAAAGAGTTGGTGTTTTAAATTGATTACTTTTCCATAACTCATTATCAGAAATATTTGTTTTTATTTCCTTATCTAAAATATGAATTGAATTTAAAAATGAGAATGTAATTTTCATATTATCAACAATTACTTTCCATTTGTTAACAAAAACAGATGAATTATATAAATCATATTTATACAAATTAAAATTAAGTTTTTCTAAATTATTTAAAATCCATAAAATAATTGGATTTTTTGGAGTAGATATACAAAAATGAGGATTTAAGTTATTCATAAAAATAATAGAAATATTTTTATTTTTATCTAACAATTGGTTTATCATTAATTCTAATGGAACTTGACAACCAAACTTAGTTTGGTCTAACATTATTCCTCCATGCTCATATAATATTTTAAATCTATTTACATATTCAGAATAAAACTTTAATTGATAATTTTTATTATGTATTTTCCAGCTTTTTGTATAAACTTCTTTATTTGTGTTATAATTAATAAAATGAATTATATGTGGTATTATATTTTTTGATTCTTTTTTGTTATCAGATAGTGGTTGATATGAATTAGAAGATAATAATGTTTGAGGTGGTGGTTTATATGTATTAAAATTATGTGTTAAATTAATCGGTTGTGAAACATAATCATTAAAATGTAAAATAAATTTTTTAAAGGAGCTTAAAATAGAAATATACTTACTTTCAAACCATATTTTATAATTGTAAAAAAGATTAAATGACATCATAAGTGATTTTAATTCATTTTTATAATATAATGGATAAATATGTTTGTCGGTGTTTATAGGGAAGGGAATTTGATTGCATTGTTCAATTAAATTAAATGGTTTTGTTCCCCAATATATCCAAATATAATTAGTTATATTTGAACAAATTTTAGTCATCCAATTTAAAAATACATTCTTACTATTTTTATTACTTTTAGTATGAATAGATTCAACTTTGATTGTTTTATTCTTAGAAGAAATTTGATGTTCTTTATCTGAAAGATTTATATAATACAAGATTGGTTTTTCAAATTCACGGTTAACCCAATTTGTAAAAGTTATCATTATACTTAGATAAGAACTTTAAAGTTTAATATTTAAACTCATTCCAAAATTTTTTTCCGAGGTATAATATATTATAAATTTAATTTTCGATTTCATTCATTGGGTCTTTTTCTTTTATAAATGATAAATTTTTTTCATAATCATATAACATTTTAACGATTTGATAAGGTATATAATGTGGCATGTATCTGAAATTAGATATTCTTCCTAAATATGGATTAACAGATGAAAAATATCCATCATTATTTGAAACAGTTGGCATTCCCATCAACATTTTTGTAATATGTAATTTACCATCAAGATAGAGCTCCAACCGTTGTTTTCTCAATACAATCGTAAGTTGAAACCATTTACCGATTGGAATATTTTTAATCTCGGCATATTCCAAAATTGATATAGATTTTCTATTTAGATGTGGTTTACTCAAACATTTACTCAAACTATTTGAGAATGAATTTGAAGAGTGTCCACTTCCCTCTTGTTGAATATTTTCAAGTTTTAATTCTGAAAGAGCACTATCTGATAAACATGAGGATGGAATACTAACGGAGGTTTTGATAACAATTCTAATATTATTTTGTACATTACTAAGCCATATTCCGGGATTTTGGTCCGGAATCATATCCCATTTTATATTTGAACAATCTGATTTTATTTGAGAACCTCTGTAAAACACATTTTTCCATTTATTATATTGATGATACCAATCTGCAATATATAACCACATGGAATAAGAATATTCATTTGATTCTCCGAAGCGTGTGTAAGATGTTGGTTGTTTTCCAATTGGATTAGCAACAAAATTTTTAAAACGTAAATAACAATCACCACAATCGACATATTTATTAAAATCCTTCCGCGCTAAATAATAGGCCCATACAAATATTATAATGACAATAATTATAATAATTGCTAAAACAATCCAAAATGTTTTACTTCTATTCGCCGCAAATGATGTTATATTTTCAATTGATTTTGATGCTAAATTTTTAAGTGAATCATCATTCGGTTCAGACATCTTTACATTCTTCGAACATTTTTTTCTAAGTAGGAAAACTAAATATATAATTATAATGAATATGGTAATGACATCTCTTCTAAAAATTGGGTTTTAATATTGGAATCTGAGAAAGCAGTTGATAGTGGCTCTTCATTTTTATTTTTTTTATTTTTATGTGTCCATTTTTTACAATACATACTTCCATTCATTGGCCCAGTATAATCCGTTGCAGACTCAACACAACTCCCGTGATTATTAGAATCAGTACACCATCCACATTTTTCATTTGTGATACATTTTTTTTTAAGATGATGTTTTTCACAGCTATTATCAGAAATAGACAAATTTTCATTACCATTAAAATCATTTAAAAATGCCCCTTCGATATGATTAAATTTAAAAGATTGCTTCTTTTTTTCATTTAAAAGTTCTTCTTGAAATTCTTTTCTTTTTTTTTTACGGGCTTGTAATAATTCCTGAAATTTATTAGTAGGAATAGACGAACTTTGTTTAGATTTTTTATTATTTCCTTTATTAACGTTCATAATTTGTCTGGGTTTTGTTTCTAATCTTTTAGGCTTCTCTATTTCAAAATCTTCCTTACTAGTATTTTTTTTATTTCTAATTAATTTATTAATATTACTAGATATGTTATCAAATTTATTTACAATATTGTATTCCAATTTCATAAGGTTTTTTTGATTGTTATTGGTTTCTTTAACTTTATTTTCAAGTCTTCGTATTTCAAATAAAAGTTTATTAATAAAATATATAAAAGAAATTATAACTATTCCACAAATAATAATTACTCGAAGCATTTTTAATTTATCCTATCTTTTGGAAATATATTTTTTCAAAAAAAATGAACTTCGGACAGTACTTAAAAATATAACATTGATTTATATTAAACAATGTGCGATAATTCTCAATATTCAGCAGATGTTGAAAGAATTTCATCTGTTCAATTTTCTTTATTAGGTCCAGATGAAATTCGACGTCGTTCTGTTGTTGAAATAACAAGAAAAGAATTATATGACGGAGGAGGTATTCCATGTCCGGGTGGATTATTTGACCTTAAAATGGGTGTTTTAGATAGTCGTGTACATTGTTCTACAGATGATTTAGATAAACAACAATCTCCCGGGTATTTTGGTCATATTGAATTGGCGATGCCAGTTTTTTATATCCAATTTATGAAATGGATTAAAGATGTATTACAAATGACATGTTTTCGGTGTGGTTCATTATTACTAAGTCGTGATTTGAGGTCATCTGAAATTCGTAATATTATGTCTATTAAAAGTGGTATTACGAGATATTCACGTATGGTAAAACTTATTAAGGACGACCCTGCAAAGGTAAATAATGTTCATATTTGCGGTGCATGCAATGCACGTCAACCTAATAAATTTACTTACGTAAAAGATGATTTACAAATTATTGCTGAATGGACACGGGGAGGAAAAACAAATGATTCAGAAGATAATTCACACCCCCGAGTATTAATGACACCTGATTATGTTCAAATGTTATTTAAAAGAATTTCTGATGAAGATAGTTATTTAATTGGATTTAATCCAAAATATTCAAGACCCGAATGGATGATTTGTTCCGTTCTTCCAGTTTGTCCTCCATGTGTTAGACCATCGGTAAAACAAGATGGAAGCCAACGTCAGGAAGATGATTTAACCCATAAATTTATTGATATTATTAAATGTAACATGATGTTAAAACAAAAATTACAAGGTTTGACAACATCTGCAGATGGTAATTTAAATTCAAAAATGATTGAAAGTTGGCGTTACATTCTTCAATATCATGTTGCAACATTAATTGATAATGAATGTGGTGTAAATCCTGCTCAACAAAGAACTGGTCGCCCATTAAAAGCTATTCGTCAACGTCTAAAATCAAAAGAAGGACGTATTCGTGGTAATTTAATGGGAAAGCGTGTTGATTTTTCAGCACGCACAGTTATTACCCCTGACCCAATTTTAAAACTTGATGAGCTAGGTGTTCCAATGGAAATGTGTACAAATTTAACAGTTCCAGAAAGGGTAAACATCTTTAATATCGAATCTTTAAAATTAGCAGTCATGAATGGTCCAGAAAAACATCCAGGAGCAAAAATGATTGAAAAAATAAGTGGTAGAAAGATATCCCTAAAATATTTTAAGGACAAACGTCTTCTTGGAGAAAGGGCGTGTGAAATTCAAATTGGTGATATTGTTCATCGTCATTTAATTGAAGGTGATAGAGTTTTATTTAACCGTCAACCCTCTCTTCATAAAATGTCAATGATGTGTCATCGAGTAAAACCGGTAACGGAAGGTAAAACATTTCGTCTAAATGTTGATATTACTGCACCATATAATGCAGATTTTGATGGTGATGAAATGAATATGCATGTTCCACAATCAGTTGAAAGTATGAATGAGCTTACTCAATTAGCAGCTGTTCACTTGCAATTGATTAGTCCGGGTGTATCTCAACCCTGTGTTGCACCTGTTCAAGACACGATGCTTGGAGCATATTTATTAAGTAGTGACCCAGAGGCTTTTCATACTCGTCAAATGATGAATTCTTTATTATGGACAACAAAAAAATGGAATGATGTTCAGCATATATTTAAAAATAAGGATAAAACAAAATTTATTTCTGGATATGAAGCCTTCAGCAGTATTTTACCAAAAATTAATGTTAACTTAAAAAACAAAAATCATAATACCAAAGTAAATATTGAGAATGGTATTATGAAATCGGGTTTTTTAGAAAAGGGGATCTTCAAAAAAGAATCAGAAGGACTTGTACATGTAACATTTAAAGATTGTAGTCCTCTTGAAACTCGTGATATGATGGACGATTGTCGGGGTATTGTAACCTCTTACATGTATTTGCGAGGATTTTCAGTTGGTATCAGTGACCTTGTTACAACACCAAATATGAAAGAAGATATCAATACAATTATTGGTAAGTGCAAATCGGAAGTTGAAAAAAAAATACAAGATTTGCATAAAAATTCTTTTGAAAATCAAACAGGAATGACAAACCAAGAAATGTTTGAGCAACGTGTACAGTCAATTTTATCAAGAAGCCGTGATGATATTTCTAAAACAGTATTGAAACAATCTTCTCAGCTTCAAAAGTGCCGTTTTCAAGATATGGTTAAATCTGGTAGTAAAGGGAGTGATGTAAATATTGCTCAAATGATGGGATGTTTAGGACAACAAGATGTTGATGGAAAAAGGGTAACGTATGGCTTTGAAAATCGTACATTACCACATTTCTCAAAATTTGATGATAGTCCTGAAGCTCGCGGATATGTTGGAAGCTCATTTATTAAAGGATTAAACCCTCAAGAATTCTTCTTTCATGCAATGGCTGGAAGAGAGGGTTTAATTGATACTGCTGTTAAAACAGCTAGTACAGGTTATATTCAGCGCCGGTTGATGAAATCAATGGAAGACTTACGTGCTGAATATGATGGGACTGTGAGAGCGGTAAACGGACAAATTGTTCAATTCCGATTTGGCGAAGACGGTATGGACAGCTCGATGATTGAATCTCAAAAAATAATCTTTGCTGGTAAGAATTGGAAAGACATTTTTGAGATGTATTTACCACCTCCTGGAGTATCTGTTAGTGAAGAAACAATGTTTGAGTTTTACAAATATATATATTGTCCATTTAATTCAAGTGATTGGGCTGAATTTGAAAATATTCCAAATCTGTTGAGTAAATATAAACCCTCAACTGAATTAGTAAATGAATTAAAGGGGTCTTATCAACATACAGGATTTCCAATTATAAATTATTATCGCAATTATGTATGCAACGGGTTATATAACGATACTGTTAAATATCCTGTCAATGTTGCAAGAATTATTTTGAATGTAAAGAAGACAATTCCACAATTTTCATATGCAGACCAAGCAACTGGTAAAATAACACGTGAATACATCATAAATGAATTAAATTCATTGTGTTTGCGTATTCAAATATCTGATTTAAATCCATTAATTCAAATTTTTAAAGTAATATTATATAGTAATTTACTGAAATATGAGTTCTCATCCCAAGATGGAAAATCGGATTCTCTTCTTGGAAAAAATCAATTAAGAGAAATTGTAAAGCGTGTCGAAAAAGAATTTAAAAAATCCCTTGTTCATCCAGGTGAAATGGTTGGTGTTATTGCTGCACAAAGTATTGGTGAGCCAGCTACACAGATGACATTAAATACTTTTCATCTTGCAGGGGTTGGTTCTAAATCAAAGGTTACTCGAGGTGTTCCTCGTTTACAGGAGTTATTAACTCTCACTAAAAATCCAAAATCTCCTCAACTTCATCTTTATTTAGAGGATTGTTTTAAGAGTAATAAGGATGTTTTAAATGTCAAAAATATCCTTGAAATTACAACTCTAAGGGATATTACAACAAGTACAAGTATTTATTATGACCCAACAATTGACAATATTAATAGTATGATGGATGAAGACCGTCAAATGTTACATTTTATTAATACATATCAACAGATGATTGATTCAAATGATGAAAATTCATCAAATTCACGTGATAATTGGGTTGTACGGTTAGAACTAAATAATCGTATTATGCTTGATAAAAATATATTAATGGAGGATATTTACATGGCAATGTACAGTGTATATGGGAATGACCTCGATATTATATACACCGATGACAACTCGGATAATCTTAGTATTAGAATTAAGGTTACCCAAAATGACAGTTCAAGTAAGAATCAAATGGATGATTATTATTTGTTAAAAATGCTTGAGAACAATCTTTTAGATAGTGTTGTTTTAAGAGGTGTTCCACTCCTTAAAAATATTGATTTAGAAGAAGAACAATTCAACTCTGAATACAATGAAAAAGGAGAACACACTTACAATAAAAAATGGAAATTAGTCAGCGAAGGTTCTAAGGATGGAACAAATCTTCTAGAAGCACTAATTCATCCGGTTGTTGATGCAACCAGAACTTATTCAGACCATATTACAGAGATGCATGAAGTTCTTGGTATAGAGGCCGCCCGTGCAAGTATTATTGAAGAGTTTAGGGGTGTAATTGCTGGTTCAGGTGAAGACAATCCACCGATGAGACATATTATCCTTCTTGCTGATTTGATGACTGCTCAAGGTAGTTATTTAGTTAGCATTGATAGAAATGGTGTCAAACGCTCTGATTTAGGTCCACTTGCAAAATGTTCATTTGAAGAAACCGATAAACAATTATATCAAGCAGCAGTCTTTGGAGAAGTTGATAAAATGGTGGGTGTGTCAGCAAATATTATGCTTGGTCAAGTCGCACCATGTGGTACTGGAATTGTTGACCTTGTATTTGATGAAAAAAAATATTTCGAAATACGCTCACAACCATGGTGGGAAGAACATCAGCGAAAATGGAATGAAACAAATAGTGCAATGAATGAAATGGTTCAAACTGTTGTTGATTTCAATCCTGAAAATCCATTTGATGATGATGAATTCGAAGATAATGTTTGTGACCAAGGAGTTGAATTTAACTATACAGAAGACATGCTAAATGATTAAAAAAATAATAAATTTAAAAATGTAATCTTTCTATTTTTTATCTTTAAACGGAGTATATAATGATTGTTCATGATCAAGATTATCAATCTGCGTTGTTAATTGAGAATTTTCACAATAAGAAGAATTTGAATTCCAAATTTTAACAATACAGAAACCCTTTTTAGGACTGATTGAGATTCCCGTTATATATTCATTTTTTTTACTAAGATTTTCAGAAACAGTATACATTGTTAAATTTAGCCATAAATCATAAACATTTAAAATCGATATTTTATAAGACCAACATCCACCATTTCGATTTCGAGGGTCTTCCCATGTTGGCAATATATCATCTCTCATTAAGAAGAACATTCCAAGATGAAATGAACGAGAGGGTAATTTATTATTAATATTCCAAATGTCAAATACTGTTTTGATTGTTTGAATTTTTATATAACTGTCAATGGTCCATTTTGAATTTTCAGGATCATGATAATAAAGTGTCCATGGTGTGTTTAATGGATAATCATTTCGTATGCTCTTTTTTATAATTGTAAAAGTTTCATTTTTTGTTGAATCGTCACACTCATCCATGATAACATCATCGTCTGATACAATTGTATTATCAACAGATTTCCCATTATCTAAAAAGGTGTCTAAATGATTTTCCCAATTATCAACCTTTGAACTGTATTGGGAATCATCTAGACTCTGTACATGACAACCCTTAACCATGTACATTTATAATATTATCTATATAGAGGTTTTTCTTTAAACAGTTTTTAAAAAACAATTTAATTTCAATTTAACAGGGTAAAAGTATTAAATTATCAAAATCAGACCGGAGTCGAATACAAATAGTACTACTATTTTGAATATCTCCTTCAATATATTGTCTATTTCCAGTCATTGATATGAGATTAGTATTTTGAAACAGTAAAATCGATTCTGGAAAAATACTTTTATTAGACCGAGTAATACGGTCAAATAAAGAAATGTTTTGATTAACATAATTCAACCATTCTTTCTTAATCGTGTTATATAAACAAACTGATGAAGTCTGTAAATCGGTAGAAATAAATATTTCCCATTTTTTGATAGCATCTTTTAATAACGTTTCTTGTAACTCTGATAATTTTTGATTATTTCCATAAATAAGTTCAACTGATTCAACATGTGGAAATATTAAATCAGTATTTTTATAATGTTGAGAGTCTCCAAGAACAAGAGGAGATAGCTTAAAAATATTTTTATCGCTGTTTTGTAGTCTTTTGTATTTTGCATTTTGTATGCACAACCATTGGAGAATCTCTATTCTCTTAAAATACAAAAAAAAACTTACACAAATAAATGAAAAAGTAAAATACATATAATAAATAATATACTAAGTAGCTTTTCTTTTATGTTGTTTTGTCTGAGATTTTTTTCAAAGATAACGTTGTAGTTTTGCATCCCTTTAAAATAACATTTTTACAGTATTTTGCTATTCATCAGAAAAAGAAGGTTCATCCATTAAAAGTCTCATTTTGTAGTCTTCATAAGAATTTAAAAATAATCCATTTGATTCTTCATGATCTTGTATTTTTTTGACGCCTTGTTCTGGAGTGTCAGAGGAGTTTCTTGTAAAAAATTCTGAAGATGGTTTTTTTTTTTTAAATGTAATACACTTCACTTTTTCTTTAGACTTGGGAAAAGTTGTACTGATACCTGCTGAATCTGAAGATAAATCTGTTTGTAGTGGGTTGTTTACAGTTGGACAAGGTAATTCCATATATTTCTTTATTTCTTCATCTATTTTTTTTTGAGCTCGATAAGCCTTTTTCCATTTTCGATAGACTGCATAATCTGGACTAACATTTTGATTAAATTTTGAAATGGATGTTAAAATTGATGATTTTCCATTAGTATCGTTTTTTTTATTACGTTTTATTTTGGTATTTAAATGATTTAAAAATTCAGAAGTTGTTGATATATATATGTAAATATTTTGAGGTTCAATAGATGCGCTACCTGATTTAGGAGAACAAAATGATTGTAATTTATTGAATGTTGAAACATCTTCAGGTGCTTCCATAATATGAAGGTATATAGTTTTAGATGAAGGTTCTTCATTTAATGTAAGACCATCAATATTACATTTAGGTCCAATTAAATATAATATTGATGGGCTTACAGAAGAAGATGAAGATGAAGATGAACCTCTACTTTCCACTTCATCTCTTTTATTAACAATTTTAATTTCAAACTCTTCGTATTTGTTGTTTACAATCAACCATTGATAAAATTGAATTATCCCACCTGCCATATATCTTGAATAAATAACGTGTAGTGATAAATCTGTTATTTTTTTTATATTATCTATATTATCATAAATTCTCTGACATTTATTTTTAATCTCTTCCCCTTCTCCTCCTTTTTTTTTTTCTGGAAACGATTTTTCTAATGATTTCCACAATGTTCTAAAATTAATCGATTGGTTGTTTTTATTATCTCCACCCTTATTCTTATTAAAACACTCTAAAATAGTGTCATTAATATTTCCAATGGCACATCCTAATTTATAATATTCATCTGATAAAATTGTATTTGCTCGAAAGGAAATATCATTATTTTTTTCATCTTTTGTTTTTTCACTTTCCGATGAGGAGTTTCCGTATTTGAAAATATTATTTCCTCTAAAGTCAATTCTTAATTCTGCTGATGCTGGTGCTGGTGCTTGTGCTGGTGCTGGTGCTGGTGCTGGTGCTGGTGCTAGTGTTGGTGCTGGTGCTGGTGCTGGTGCTTGTGCTTGTGCTGGTGCTGGATATACAACTTTTTCACCAATTTTATAGGTATATTC
>MDSV01028143.1_pt1 | contig 14284 bp, 15 predicted proteins | sample 810851 | NCBI WGS metagenome assembly MDSV01 (sample SAMN05326640, study PRJNA326480) | marine metagenome | isolation source: seawater | place: Atlantic Ocean: North East | collected 2012 | reverse complement strand
CGGCGGCTTGAAGGAAACTAACAAGTGGTTGAAGGAGAATAATTATGTCTAAAGAATTTGACTATTCTAAATTAAAACACGCTACATCTGTTAATCAAAGCGATAGGCATGTACCGTATAATTTAAGACAAAGTGGGCCTACAAAAGTTGAAATGTTAATTTCAACAAGAGTAAGGAAATCACCTTATTGGCATTTATCAATGAGAGCAGGTTGTTGGAGAGCTACTGTATATAACAGAATTTATCATCCAAGGGGATATGTAAAAGGTCCTAATGGCCCAATGGTAGAATATAATTCTATCAAAAATGATGTAACAATGTGGAATGTTGCTGTTGAAAGACAAATAAGAGTTAAAGGCAAAGATGCTGAAAAATTTGTCAACTACGTTATTACAAGAGATGCTACTAAAATTTCTCCAATGAGAGCAAGATACGTTATATTGTGTAATTACAAAGGTGGTGTATTAAATGATCCAATTTTATTGAGAATATCAAAAGATGAATTTTGGTTTAGCTTATCTGATAGTGACATAGGTTTGTATTTACAAGGCGTAAATGCTAACAAAAAATTTAAGTGTGAAATTGATGAGATAGATGCTTGCCCGGTTCAAATACAAGGACCAAAAGCACTTGCTCTAATGAATGATTTAATTGGAAAACAAGTTAAGTTAGAAGGTATGCCATACTACGGTCTGGCTAAAGCTAAAGTTGGAGGAAGACCTTGTATAATTTCTCAAACTGGTTTTTCCGGTGAAGCTGGATATGAAATATATCTTTATAACGCAACTAGATATGCTGATGATATGTGGAACGCAGTTTTAAAAGCTGGAAAAAAACATAAATTAAGAGTAATTGCGCCAGCACACCATAGAAGAATTCAAGCTGGAATTCTTTCATGGGGCCAGGATCTTGATCATGAGCATAATCCATTCCAGTGCAATCTTGGATATCAAGTATCATTATCCGGTAAAGGTGAATGGAAGAAAAAAGCAAACTATGTTGGAAAAGCTGCATTAGAGAAAATGAAAGCAAAGTTAAAAGCTGGGAAGAAGCCATATAAATTACAGCTAGTCGGTTTAGAGTTAGGTGGTAAACCAATTAAAGAGTACGCGCCAGATTTTTGGTTAATTTCAAAAGCTAATGGAGGGAAACCTGTTGGTTTTATTACATCGCCTTGGTACCACCCTGAAAAAGGTAAAAATATTGCAATGGGATATGTGCCATATGATGGCACAAAAAACCGTAATGGATTTCCAAAAGGAAAGGTTGGAACAAAGTTTAAAGTTCATTTACCGAGAAAGTACTCTATCAAGTCTGGAAAGCCAGTTGATGCAGTTGTAGTCGATATTCCATTTACAGACTCTCATCACGCAAACACTAGGGAAGTAGTAAAAGGTTAAAAATTATTATATTAAGGATGGGGTAATCATCATTTCCCATCCTTTTTTTTTAATTTTTATTTAAAAGTAACATAATTTTATATAAGTTTAATTTATTAAATAAATTAAACAAAATTTTGAATTCTAGTTAAAGATATTTCTATGCTGCAAACTTTACTTTATATTATTATTAAGAGCTTTAAACTTGATAAAACACTTTACTTAGAAAAAAAATATTTTTCAGATACTGCAATTTATTTTGCTTCAATAATAATTCTTATCACATCTTTAATAAGTATTATACCAAACACGTATTTTTTAGAATATATGGGTAATATAATTGGATCAATAGACCCTCCCAGACTGATATCCGTTGTTTTTTCGGGTTTCTTTACCTGGTTAATAAAATCTTCATATTTATATATTGTTGGTGGATTATTATTTCCTAGCAAATTAACGAAAAAAAATTTCAAAAAAACTTTAATTGTTGTTGGTTACGCACACGCTACATTTATATTAAATTCTTTTGTTATTGATGTTAATCTATTATTTATAGTTGTTATTTCATATATATGGTATTCAGCAACATTAATTGTGGGTATTAATATTTTATATCAATTTAATAATTTATTAAAATCAACTCTAATTGTTATGGGTCCAATAATAATTTTGATCATATTTACCTTAGTACAATTAACCTCAATGCCAACTGGAACATTTAGTTAAACTGGGAATATAGTTTTAGAGTTTCTACAAATATTACAAATCTTAAACCCAAATAATATAAGATTTTGAGTTACGCTCTCATTAAATTCTTTGCACTCATCACATATCTGATTAAGTTCTTTCTGAGATTCTTCATCAAGTTTTATTGTTTTTTTAATTTTAATCATTATCTGTAATACCTGCGCCTGCTGCATTTTTTTTTAATTCTTCATTTTCTTCCACAAAAGTATCTTCTGACATTTTATAAATTTCATTCCATTCACTGTCAGAAAATGAATCGGTATTCTCTAAAATATTTAATTTAACTAGATTTCCATTATTAATAACTGTCTCTGAAATAACGTTTGAATAAATGGTTTGATTATAATTTAGTAAGTATATCTGTTTATCAATAGATATTTTAATTCTTCTCCCAATAACTTCTGAAGCTCTACTTACAAAAGGAATAAATAAAATTGGGAAAGCCAAATTTATAAATTCAATTTCTTCCAAATTTTCTAATATATTAATTTGATCCAAAAAATTAACACCTGTATTTATTGGGCAATAAGAAATATTTGATGAATTTTTTTTTGTAATAAGACTAATATTTTGAAATTTTTTTTTTTTAAGTAATTTAAAATAATTATTTAAATTTTTTATTCCATGGAGTCCAAATAATTCTAATTGACGAATACTTTTGCCTATTTCTTCAGAAACTCCCCAAGAGAAGCCTAAACTTTTGCTTGCTCTTTTAACAGTAGTATCAATTTCACTTAAGCTTCTCATTTTAAGAATTAATTATAAATCCAAAATTCATCATGATTTTTTAATTGATTTGGTAGTGGCGCTCCTTGATACATGCAGATTCTTAACCATTTGTCTGATCTCGGATCAAATTTAATTGCTCCAAAAAAAGACAGTTTTAACCTTAGCATATCTATTGGCATTAGTTTTGAGCCAATAGTATTATCTTGTATCTCTGCATACGGTAGTTTATCAGTAATAAATACTCTTCTGACTACATGTCTCAGGTCATTATTTTCAATTAAAAATTTACCAATAGTTGAACTATTTTTTTGATTTTCTATTCTTTTGTATAAATACCATATGTCTCTTGCTATAGCCAGTGGTTGTTCTAATTCTGCACCATTATTTGTGAATCTATTTGCAACTCGTGGCTCTTCTTTGTTTTTAGAGATAAACCAAAAATTTTGGTTATTGCTTTTTTCATTAAAATTAATTTTTAAAATATCAGAATATTTTTCCTCTAATATATTTCTAAGTTCATTTATAGATCTATTTGATGGAATATTAAAATATTTTTCTTCATCAGCACTCATGTTTTTGACTAAAGGATTAACTATGCTATTAAATGGTTCCATCATCATTGACACAATGTATTCTATACATTCATCTCCTAAATTATTTTCTGACCATAAATATAATTCGTTAAATGAATAATCTTTTTCATAATTAAAATTTGTTTTTAAATAATTAATTGCTTTTTCTAAATCATTAAGAAGACTTTTAATTTTCTTTCTTTGAAATTGACTATCTGTAGACCAAGAAGTTATACTTTTTAAAGAATTTAATAAACACATATAAAATATTTCATAATCAGTTTTTTTTATTATTTTTAATTCTCTTATACTCTTTAATGCTGTTTCTCTTGCTAAAATCCAATTGTTTAGTAATGCTGGATGATTAACTATAAATGGAGCCATCCCTAGACCGGTTGAATTTCCAATCCCCAAACGCTTGCTCAATGACTCTTGTAGTTCTACTGCTTTTGAAGGGTTTTTATTTTTTGCAATATGATTTACTTGGTCAAATGTAAATTGTCTTACTAAATAAACTAACATCATTTCTAATCTAAATGGTCCTTGTATTTCTTCTCTGTTTTTAACTCTAAATCTATCTGCTAAGCCAAATTTTCCTGATCCATATACAGCTGTAGTTCGATATAAATAACCTACTTCTGAAATTTTTTTTATATCTGGCTGATGTCCTTTAGAGAGACAGTCCACTACATAGTTAAATAATCTTAACGATTTATTTGCTCTTGAGAGAGTTAATTCTTTATAAGACATTCTTCCAACTTCTTGTCTTGGAACGTTTTTTGACAACCTTTCAATATCAAATTTACTAGGTATGCCATCATAAAGCGCGAATGCTGCATCCCATTTTGTTGCAATTACTCTATCAGATCTTTCATCATCATTGATTTTATTTGCGAAACAAACTAATGAGTAAACTCGATTTGGTTTACTAAAAGAATAAACTGCAGTTCCATAACCATGTTCGTCTAAATTAAATAAATCTCTTTTATATTTCCAATCTTTAAACTCGTTTAAAAAAGATCTTAAAAAAGATAATTTTGATTGATGAAACGATCCTAGTTTAGCTAATTTCATAACAACTTTTGGGTTTCTTAGATCAACTTTCATTAATTTATTCCTTTATAAAAATTAAACCAATTGTTTCCCAAAATATCATTTATATTTTCGCTACTAAATCCTGCTTTATTTAATCCTTTTTCTAAATTACCAAATCCTCTTGCATCTTTAAACCAATCAGGTTGTATTGGAAAACCAGATTTTTTTTTTGATCCTTCACCATAATTTTTTGTTTTGGTCCAAGTCCCATTTCTCATCCACTCTACTACCGAGTCTGGTTGATTCAAACATAAGTCTGATCCTATACCAATATTTTTTACTCCAATTATCTCTGCCGTTTTAGCTGTCATTTCACAAAAGCTCTCTAATGTACAGTCAGTTTTATTTTTTAAATGATGCGCATATAAAGATAAACCAAGCATACCATTACTATCAGCTAAGGTTTTTAAAAGATATTTAGATTTATTTCTTATTGCACTATACCAAAAATTTGGATTAGCGTGTGTAATTGCAATTGGTTTTTCGCTAATTTCGATAGCATCTAGAGTGCTTTTTTCAGCAGAGTGTGACATATCAATTACAATTCCAACTCTATTCATTTCTTTAATTACCTCTCGCCCAAAATTTGTTACTCCACTATCATTTTTTTCATAACACCCAGTCGCAAGTAAAGATTGATTGTTATATGTCAGTTGCATAAAGCGACATCCATAATCATGTACTTTTTGTACTAATCCTATATCATCCTCAATTGGTGAGCAGTTTTGAAATCCAAAAAATATTGCTGTTTTATTTTCAGATCTTGCTTTTTCTATATCTTTGTATGATTTTCCTAAAAATATAATATCCGAATTTTCTTCAAAATGACTATTCCACTCATCAACTCTTTGAAGAAATTCGTCATAATCCTCATGATAAACGATTGTCACATGAACTGCGTCTAATCCAGCATCCCTATTTATTTTGAATACTTCTCTGCTCCAATTACAGTACTGAAGGTTATCAATTTTATAATTCATTAATAATTAATATATATTAGTTTAAGAATATTTGGTATTAAACATATTGATGAGAAAAAAGATAAATATAAATAAAGTTTCAATAGTAATGGGTAGTAAATCTGATTTCAAAACAATGAAATATTGTAAAAAAGTTTTGAATATATTAAAAATTAAAAATGAAACTAAAATAGTTTCTGCCCATAGGACGCCGGATAGATTATATAAATTTGCAAAAAATGCTGAAAAAAATAATATATCTGTGATCATTGCTGGAGCAGGTGGTTCTGCACATTTACCTGGTATGATTGCTGCAATGACAACTATACCTGTTATTGGAGTGCCAGTTGAAAGTAAAAAATTAAAAGGCCTAGACAGCCTTCTTTCTATAGCTCAAATGCCAAAAGGTATTCCGGTAGGCACAGTGGCAATAGGCATAGATGGTGCAATTAATGCTGCACTATACTCGGCATCAATTTTATCAATAAGTAATTCTTTGATTAAAAAAAAATTGTTAAATTGGAGAAAAAAACAAACTAAATCTGTAAAAATAAAACCATAACATGCAAAGTCCAATATTAGGAATTATTGGTGGTGGACAATTAGGGAGTATGTTATCGGAAGCTGCTAAAAAAATTAATATAAAAACTGTTATATTTTCTAATGATCAAGAAGCGCCAGCAAAAAATTATTGTGATGAATTTATTTGTGGTGAGTATGATGATGATAGTAAGCTTAATGAATTTATTGAAAAGGTAGATATAGTTACTTTTGAATTTGAAAATATTCCATATAAAGCTCTTTACAAAATAAATAAAATAAAAAAAGTCTTACCAAAACCTGAAATAAATAAAATTATTCAACATAGAATACAGGAAAAAGATTTTATTAATAACTTAAATATTAAAACAACAGAATATATTTCATTAAAAACAAAAGATGATCTTAAAAAGGTTTCAAATCTAATCCCTGGGATGATTAAAACATGTACGCTTGGATATGATGGAAAAGGTCAACATAAAGTAGATACACTAGATGACTTAAAAAATATTAACTTAGATTTTTCAAAAGAATATATTTTAGAAAAATATATAAATTTAAAGAAAGAAATATCTGTAATAGTTGTCAGATTTGAAAAAAATAAATATGAAATATATGAGCCCATAGAAAATAATCATGAAAATCAAATTTTAAAATACTCAAAAATTCCTGCACAAATAAACGATAAGCTAAAAAATAAATCTAAAGAATGGGCGATCAAAATTTCAGAAGAATTAGATTTTGTTGGAACTATGTGTGTCGAATATTTTATAGATCAAAAAGAAAATTTGTATGTAAACGAAGTTGCTCCAAGAGTTCATAACTCTGGTCACTTAACTATAAATTCACATAATGTGAGTCAATTTGAAAATCACATAAGAGCTGTTTGTAATTTAACAAAAATTGAAACTAAAAAAAAATTCAATGCGGAAATGAAAAATTTAATTGGAAATGACATAATTGAATATAGAAAAAAAAATTTTAAAGAGAATGAATTTTTTTTTGATTATTTAAAAAAAACTATTAAAAGCAAAAGAAAAATGGGTCATTTTACAAAAATTTTTGAGTAAAATGAAAAAAATCTTTAGTTTTTTTTTGTTTATATTTATTATTTTATTTTGTTATAAAAATATCAGTATACCTATGGAAGAAAAACCTTATCACCATTTAAAAGATGGATCTTTTAGAAATCCTGAAGGTTCCCCAAAAATAGGTGATTACGAATTTAATTGGAGCTTTAAAGTTTTTAATGCTGAAAAGAAAAAAATTGATACAACAATACCAACTGAACACGTAATTGAAAGAACAGAGGTTTTAAACACACTTAATAGCTTAAAAAATGAGGACTATATTGGTTGGATTGGGCATGCGACTTTTTTAATAAAGTTAGGGAATACGACAATAATTACAGATCCGGTATTTGAAAAAAATATGGGGCCGCTAATATTTGGTCCAAAAAGATTGGTTGATCCAGCAATTAAATTAGATGAGCTACCAAAGATTGATTTATTTTTGTTAACACACAATCATTATGATCACTTAAGCACCAGAACTATACAAAAATTTCCATACAAAAAAGCAAAGGTTTTAGCACCTTTGAAACTTGGAAAATATTTTACAAAAAATGGTTATAGAAACGTTGATGAAATGGATTGGTATGACCAGATTAATATTAATGATTTAAAAATAACTTTATTGCCAGCTGTTCACTGGTCTAAAAGAACTTTATGGGATACAAATAAAACACTTTGGGGTAGTTTTTTAATTGAATACAAAGATAAAAAGTTATTTTTTGCATGTGATACTGGCTATGGTGACATTTATAAAAAGCTTGGTAATAAATATGGCCCTATTGATATAACCTTTATCAATATAGGTGCTTATAATTTTTATCCAATGTCATCTAGAAAAGATAAATCTATATATCATACAAATCCTGAAGAGGCTCTAAATATTGGAAAAGATTTAAAAAGTAAAAAAGTTATTGGCATGCATTGGGGAACTGTCATTTTATCCTTAGAGCCAATTTTTGATCCACCAAAACGTTTTAAAAAATTTTCAAAGGACTACGGTTTTAAAAAAAATGATGCCATTATTTTTAAAATTGGACAAATTGAGTCAATAAAGAATTTACTCGAATAAAATTTTAAACGAATCACTTTTTAAAATCATACATAAAAATACTTTACATTTTCAATATGTATAAGTTTTAGATGGAACTTGCTCTATTAAAACGAATCGGTATTAATTCGACACAAATGTTTAAATTCAAACCTATTTACTTAATAATCGTTCTCTTTTTAAACGGTTGCATACAGTCATCAGCTTCAATTCTTGGTCCTGTTTATGCTGTTACAAAAACTGGTAATGTTTATCATGCGGGAATAAGTTTCTCCGTTAACCAAACAGTTAAGTTAGCTACTGGAAAGTCTCCAGGGAACCATATTGAACTTTTTTTTGCTGATATGAATAACAAAGATGAAGAAATTCATTTTAATAAAATATATTTTGACAATAAAATTAAAAAAATACGCTCTGATCATCAAGCTTTTTTGAACAGTGTAATTTCAAATATTAAGAAGAAGAATTGAAAAATTTATATCCTTAATTTGAAAATTTTCTTGGTTTAATAAATTTTTGTAATATACGTCATATATTATTATGAAATCTATTGAAGGCAATTTTTCAGATAAATTTGTTGATGAGTTGTTAAAAAAACATTTTATCGAACTAAAGTCGGTGTCTCCTGAAGGAAGTGCTCATGTTTTAGACATTAGCGGTCTAAAAGATCAAACTATTAAATTTTGGAGTTTATGGGATAAGAATGAACTTATAGGTTGTGGGGCACTAAAATTTTTAGAAAAAGGCCACGGAGAGTTTAAATCTATAAGAGTGGCAGATAAATTTAGAGGTAAGGGCATTGGAAAAAAAATTATACAACATTTAATAAAAGAATCTAAAGCGTTAGAAATAAAAAAATTGAGTATTGAAACTGGCGCAGGTGATTTTTTTATTCCCGCGAGAAAATTATTTTTAGATTTTGGTTTTAAACCTTGTCAACCATTTGCACATTATAAGACAGATCCGAATTCTTGTTATTTTAGTTTAAATTTAGATTGATTTAAAATTTTATGAGTTTTTTCTATGTTGCTTGTAATTAGATTTATAATTTTGTCACTAATTTTTTTTTCTTCTTCTGGTTTATCAAATTTTGAAATTAAATATTTGGTAGTATTAACTCCAGTTTTTTCCTCTATAACTTTACTTGATCCATAAGTAAAACCTGATTGATATATACTTTGTGTTTCTACAAATGTCAAAGAGGGTCCCAGCATGGCTGTAGACTGAAAACAACCATTAAGAACCAATGCGGCTCCAAAGCACAAAATAATTTTTTTTATCTCCACAGACCGAATCATTACAAATATTTGCAACTAACTCAAGAATTTTCGAATCATCTTTATCCAAAATGAGTAATTTTAGAGGATTTTATAACCAAACTCTAATGAAGCATCTGTAATTGAATGATAAAAAGACTCACCAAAACTTCTAAGAACATATAAATGAATTGTATCTGGATTATTATTTATCATATCTACAGTGACAGTTATTCCATTGAATATAGTATTCGTGCAATTATTTTTTTCAAAGTTATTAAAGTTAAAAGGACACCCTTTTTTTAAAACTTCTTTTGCTTTCAAACCTTCTAAGGAAAGTATAGCCCTGGAATGAGAAAGATCTGTAACAGCAAAATTTTTTTCATCAAAACTACTACATATTTTTTCAAAATTATTTTTTGTAGAAGATATATAAATCCAATTATTTGGACCACTCCATAATATTCTTTCATTATTATTTGAATTTACTTGATTTGATTTTGTTGGAAAGCTTAATCCATTTAGTTGTATATCTTTAATATTTAATTTTGGATTTTTATACTTAACAATTTGGATAATCGAAATATTTAAAATTTCTTTAATTGTTAAATTGTCTTGATTTTCTAAATTACCGAAAGAACCTTTTTTAATTACGTTTGAAAGTGGAGATAGTAAAGTCATGACCTTACTCTTTCACCTTTAGGATCAACATAATGAGATGAAACTATCTCTACAGGAATTGTTATATTTTTTAGAGGCGACATAGCAAATAATTTTTGACCTATCATGTTCTTTCCATCTTTTAAAATAGCAAGTGAAAATGGATTATTGTACTCGACGCTCCAACAGGATGCTGAAATATGTCCAAGTTTTTTAATTGGAAGTTTTGCTTTAGCATCTTTAACTAAATGAGACCCTTCTGGTATACTTGTTTTTTTATCTATTGGAACTACGCCCACAATTCTTTGTCTATCTTCGGCTATAAATGCTTTTCTTGTTAATGATCTTTTTCCTATAAAATCTTTCTTTTTGCTAACTAAGCCGTCTAAACCATTATCGTATGGAATAGTTCTACCATCAAGTTCTGAACCTGCTACATGGCCCATCTCAATTCGCAAAGTAGAAAGAGCCTCTGTTCCATAAGGTTGAATATTTAATGTTTTTCCAAAATCAATAATTTTGTTCCACATAAAATTTCCATAATCTGATGGAACATTTACCTCATATGCTAATTCTCCTGAAAAAGAGATTCTAAATATTCTTGCAGGTACATTAAATAGATTAGCCTCTTTAAATCCCATAAAAGGTAGACCTTCATTTGAGACATCTAAATCTGGAAACATTAATTTTAATAGATTTCTCGATTTTGGTCCCGCAATTGCTGCCCCTGCCCACTGCTCAGTTGTAGAAACGACATTGACATTTAATTCAGGCCAAATTAATTGCAAATAGTATTCTAAATGAGATAATACATTTGCAGCTTGAGCTGTGGTTGTGGTCATGTGATAATGATTTTCTGAAATTCTTGTTGTTGTTCCATCGTCCATAACTATTCCATCTTCTCTGAGCATCACTCCATATCTTGCTTTACCTACAGGAAGTTTGAGCCAAGCATTTGTGTAAACTCTGTTTAAAAACTCTGCTGCGTCAGGTCCTTTAACATCTATTTTTCCTAAAGTTGTAACATCACAAACACCAACATTTTTTCTAACATTTTCTGCCTCTCTTTTTGATGCCTCAAATAAAGTTTCATTTCCTTTTTTATAGTATCTAGGTCTTAGCCATATACCGGCATCAACAAATACTGCATTATTTTTTTCATGCCACGAATGCATTGGAGATTTTCTAGTTGGTTTCGAATGTTTCCCTACCTCTCTTCCCACTATAGCTCCTATTGTAACTGGTGTATAAGGAGGTCTAAAAGTGGTATGTCCAACTGAAGGTACAAATTTATTCTCTAATGATGAAACAAGCTGTAATCCATTTAGATTGCTAGTTTTTCCTTGGTCAGTTGCCATCCCTAAGGTTGTGTATCTTTTCACATGTTCAATTGATCTATAACCTTCTCTCAGGGCTAATTCTACGTCTGATACTGCTACATCATTTTGAAAATCTAAAAATCTTTTATAATTTTTACCTTGAGGTAGGGGTACACACCAAAATTTGTCATGTTTTGAATGTTTATGTTCTGATACCTTTGGTATTGAAACTTTATTATTTTTATTTGTAATTTTGTTTGAGATTTCAAAACCAGTTTTATTAGACGTATTTAAAACCTCCTCTAAATTAAAAATACCATTTGCTGATCCAATAGTAACCTCATTTTGTTTAGATTTATCGGGAACAAATGCATCAATTTCTTTATCATATTTGGTTTTCCCTCCTGATTGCGATGCAAGATGAATTGTCGGTGTCCAAAATCCTGATACACAAATACAATCACACTCAATATTTTCTATTTTTGATAATTCTTTTTTACTATCAGAAATTTCAGCAATATCTGCTGACTTAACTTTTTTATAGCCCTTAGCAGCCACTACAACGTATGAAAATTTAATTTTAATATTTAAATTTTTTGCTTCATTAATAGCATCGGAAGATGGATCTTTTCTAGTATCTAAAATTAGAGAGTCTATACCGTTTTTTTTAAATTCAATTGCAGTTTCATATCCACTATCATTATTAGTAAATATTAAAGGTTTTTTTCCGACCAATACACCATACACCTTCATGTATTCTTTAGCTGCCGAAGATAGCATAACACCTGGCGTATCATTGTTTCCAAAAACCAAAGGTCTTTCAATTGAGCCTGACGAAATCAGAACTTCATTTGCTCTTATATACCACAAACGTTGTTTAGGTAAATATTTTTGAGTTTTGGGTAAATGATCGCTTATACGTTCAGACATTACTAACATATTATGATCGTAGTAACCAAAAACTTGTGATCTATTTTTTATAATAACGTTAGACATTGTCTTTAATTCAGCAATTATTTTTTGTGACCATTCAACGCCAGTTTGGTTTCCAATATTTACATCGCTAGTTAATAAACTTCCTCCAAATCTTGGTTTATCCTCTGCGAGTATTACGCGTGCTCCATTCTTGGCTGCTGCATATGCGCTAGCCAAACCTGAAGGTCCTGATCCTGTGATTAATAGATCACAATACTCATATTTATGTTCATATCTTTCTTTGTCATGTTTGATAGACGCCTCTCCAAAACCTGCCGCCATTCGAATAAAAGGTTCATAGATTTTATACCAGAAGCTTGGGGGCCACATAAAAGTTTTATAATAAAATCCTGCTGGAAAAAACATTTTTAAAAAATTATTAATTGCTCCAATATCAAAATTTACACTTGGCCAACAATTAACACTTTTCACCTCAAGTCCTTCAAAAATTTCTTGTTCTGTGGCTCTTATATTTGGATCTCTCTCGTTATTTCTTTCAAGCTGTAAAATTGCATATGGTTCATCAACACCAACTCCGAAAAAACCTCTTGGCCTATGATATTTAAAACTTCTTCCAACAAGATGGACGCCATTTGCTATTAACGCAGAAGCAATGGTATCTCCTTCATAACCAAAATATTTTTTCCCATTAAATTTAAATGAAATTTTTTTTTCTCGATTAATCATTCCGATATTGTCTAATCTAAATTCTTGAGACATTATTCGATTACTTCAGTTGCTTTGTAGGTTTTGAAAATTTCGTGAGTTGATGTATCTCTTTCAACCTTAATCCACTGTCTGCATCCTGAAACATGATGCCACAATTCTAAGTGTCTTCCTCTTGGACTTCTTCTTAAGTACACATAATTGTTCCATTCTTGATCACTTATTTCTTTATTTAATTCTGGTCTTTTTACAGACGCATCACCACCGTAGGCAAATTCATTTTGAGATCTTAATCCACAATGTGGACAGAATATATGAAGCATTTAAGATATCCAAGTTTTAGTTCCTAGACCTTTTTCATCAATTAAATTTCCGGTGCTAAATCTATTTAAACTATATCCTGAATTTAATTCATGAACTCTGTCTTGGGCTATTGTGTGTGCAAAAGTCCAGCCTGATGCAGGAGTGGCTTTAAATCCTCCATAACACCAGCCACAATTTAAGTACAATCCGTGTATGTGTGTCTTATCAATAATTGGTGATCCATCCATGGACATGTCCATAATTCCACCCCAAGTTCTAAGCATTTTTAATTTGCTAAGAAATGGAAACATTGCAATACCTTCCGTCAAAACATGTTGTAGAGTTGGTAAATTTCCTCTTTGAGAATAGCTATTATAACCATCCAAATCTCCACCCATAACCATTTCACCTTTATCTGATTGACTACAATAAAAGTGACCTGCTCCAAATGTAACAACATGATCAAGTAAAGGTTTGACAGGTTCTGAAACACATGCTTGAAGAAGATGAGTTTCAATTGGCAAAGTCATATTTAACATTTCAGCTAAAATATTTGTACTACCTGCAACACACAAACCAACTTTCTTTGCTTTGATATTTCCCCTAGATGTTCTGACTCCAGTTATTTTTCCATTAGCAATATCAAAACCAGTAACTTCACAATTTTGAATTATATCAACTCCCATAGAATCTGCTTGTCTTGCATATCCCCAAGCAACAGCATCATGTCTTGCTGTACCAGCACTTGGTTGCATCAAGCCACCAAAAATTGGAAAACGTACATTGTCTGAAAAGTCTGCCATTGGAATTAATTTTTGAACTTCTTCTCTGTTTAGTAAAATTGCATCAATCCCGTTCAGGCGCATTGAATTTCCTCTTCTAGAATATGCATTCATTTGAGCATCTGAATGAGCAAGATTAATTATCCCTCTTGGAGAAAACATTACATTGTAGTTCAAATCT
>MDSV01050107.1_pt1 | contig 14285 bp, 17 predicted proteins | sample 810851 | NCBI WGS metagenome assembly MDSV01 (sample SAMN05326640, study PRJNA326480) | marine metagenome | isolation source: seawater | place: Atlantic Ocean: North East | collected 2012 | reverse complement strand
TTTTCCAATTTTAAATTTGATTTATCACAAATATGTCTTATTTTTTGAGTTTAAATATATTTTTTTACTATGCAACTTAAATACAACAGACAGCAAAGTATTGGTAGCTCGATTACTAGACTATTAATTAAATTAGTTTTGGTCTTAATTGTTTTAATAGTTGGAATTTTCTTAATTGAAAAAATAAATTTTCCAAGCCCAAAACAAGATCATAAAATAGATATAACTAATGAAATCAAAAAGCTTAAATAAATATATAGGCTTTTTTATTTTAATTTTATTATTCATGCCTTTGCCCAGCATGGCTGAAGAAGAAATAGATATTTGGAATAAAGAAAAAAAACAGAATATTCAAAAAACTCAACCTAATAATAGTACGTCACTTAAAATAAAAAAACCTAAAGCATCTGACACAGTAACGATTTTAAATGATATTAAAATTACGAATGATGTTAAAGAAAATACAAGAGAGTCAAAAATTTTTGGAATTTATGATCCTGAAAAAAATAATTTTAGTTTAAATATGTGGTCACAAACTAGCGCCGATGATGTTAGGTCAAGTATAAAAAGAATCAATAAAATTGAACTCTCAAGTATCTCGCAAAGATTATTTGAAAATACTTTGTATTCTTTTGCTTATCCTCCTCAAGGTATGGATGATAAAGAATTTATTGATCTGAAGATAAACTGGATGATAAAAAACAAAAGATCTAATTTAATAGAAGAGTTTTTAAAACAAAATAATGAATTTCATAACAAAAAAAGAGTTATTCAATATTTGGTGGACGAAAATATTTCTAAAGCAAATATTAAAAAAGGTTGTGAAAAAATAAATTTCATAGATAAGAATATAAGTGATTCTTATTTGGAAAAATTTAAAATTTATTGTTTGGTGTTTAACGATAAAAAAAACGAAGCTCAACTTTTATATGATATTTTAAAAGAGCAAAATCAATCAGATAAATTTTTCGATGACAAAATAAATTATCTACTTGGTATAACCGATAAAACAGACAATAAAATCAAAGAAGACAATTTGTTAAATTTCTATCTTTCAAGTATTACAAACAATAACTTTGAATACGAACCTAAAAAAAATACAAAAAAAGAAATTTGGGAATACTTAAATGCTGCAAATCTAATTAAACTTAATGATATTGAAGATAAAGAAAGAATTAGAGATCTAGAAATTGCAGCAAATAAAGATCAATATAAAAAAATTAATATTTTTGATATTTATAAAAGAATTCCTTTCAGTCTTAATAGTTTAATTAATGCAAATAATATTTATCAAACCCTTGAAAAAAGTGACGCTAGGGCACTTATTTACCAAAAATATTTACTTTCAGATAATAGCGAAAAAAAAATACGATTATTATTCTTATTAGAAGATTTGTTTAAAAAAGACAATTTATCTAATGTTTATTCAAAGTTTATGAGCGATAGATTAAGAGAGATAGAATTTGAAGATATTCCTGAAGAATATAAGGAAGTTATAGCGAAGAAATTAATTGATAATGAAGATTTGAAACAAGGAAAAATAAAGTATGATGATAAAATTCTTCATAAATCAAAAATTATTAAATACTTTACAGAAAATACAAATCAAAAAAAAATACAAAAAGACTTTAATAGAATTTATAAAAAAATAAGGAAAAATAGAAAATATTTTTATTCAGCAAAGGATATAGCATTAGTTGAATCTTTTGCTAATGACGGTTTTGAAATTCCTAAAGAGCTTGATTATCTTTCAATATCTAAAAGTTATGATGTACCATCTAATTTACTTAAGTTATCACAAAATAATCAACCTGCTTTTTTAACTTTAAAGATAGTAGAAATTATAGGCGAGGATGAGGGGCATGATTTAGATCCTGAAACAATTTATTTTATCACCCACCTCTTAAATCAAACTAATCTTAAAAAATTAAGAAATGAAGTTTTGATTTCCGCACTACCGCAAAGAATTTAGTTATATTATAAATAAATAAAATGAAGAGAAAAATTCTTATAGAACCAGATCCAATACTTAGAAAGATAAGCGAACCTTTGGAAAAAGTTGACGATGAATTGAGAAAACTCATGACAGAAATGTTACAAACAATGTATGATGCTCCTGGAATAGGTCTGGCAGCAATTCAAATTGGAATATTAAAAAGATTAGTTGTTATTGATTTATCAAAAGAAAATGAAAAAAAAAATCCTTTATTTTTAATTAATCCTGAAATAATAAATCGATCTAATAACACTTCAATTTATGAAGAGGGATGTTTATCTTTGCCTGGTCAGTTTGCGGAAATTGAAAGACCTGCAGAGTGTACTTTGAATTATATTGATTTTAATGGAAAAGAAAAAAAATTAAAAGCAGAAGGACTTTTAGCTACGTGTATACAACATGAAGTAGATCATCTAAACGGGGTATTATTTATTGATTACCTTTCAAAACTCAAAAAAGATATGATCATTAAAAAATTAGTAAAACATAAAAAAGAAATTGAAAGAATAGTAGTCTAAATAATGTCATTAAAGATTATTTTTATGGGAACTCCAGAGTTTTCTGTTCCAATTTTTAAGTCAATAAATAAATCAAAACATCAGATATTAACTGTTTATACTCAACCTCCAAAAAAAAAATCTAGAGGATTAAAAATTAGCAAATCTTCAATACATGCTGCTGCACTGGAGTTTAATATTCCAGTTCGTTCTCCTGAAAAAATAAGTGTAGAAGAAATTAAATTTATCAAAAATTCGAAACCTGATGTAGTAATAGTTGTTGCCTATGGAAAAATTTTACCTAAAGAACTATTAAAACTTTCAGATATTAAATTTTTAAATATACATGCTTCACTACTTCCGAGATGGCGTGGAGCGGCTCCGATTCAAAGAGCAATTATGAATCAAGATAAAGAGAGTGGCATTTCAATTATGAAAATTATTGATGAACTAGATGCTGGACCAGTAATGCATTTTGAAAAAATAAAAATCACTAATGAAACTACTTATAAGAGTTTAGGAGATGAAATGTCCGATATATCTTCAAAAATAATTTTGGATTGTTTAAAAATTTTAGAAAAAAAAGAAGAAAAATTCATACCCCAAGACGAATCAAAAATTACATACGCAAATAAAATTAAAAAATCAGAAATGAGAATTAATTGTAAAGACAAAGCCAGAGATATAGTCGCTAAAATCAATGCATTATATCCTGAACCTGGTTCATGGATTAAGTTAAATGGTGATAGAATTAAAATACTAAAAGCCAAAGAAATTAATGCAGATGGAAATCCTGGAGAAATTATAAATGACAAATTTATAATTGCCTGCTCAGAAAATGCAATACAAGTCTTAGAAGTACAAAAAGAGGGAAAAAAAAGTATGAGTGTAGTAGATTTTTTATCTGGAAATAAAGTAAAAGCTGGGACTATCTTAGATGATGTATAATTATCATTTAGTTATAGAATATGATGGTAGTAATTTTGTTGGCTGGCAGTTTCAAAAAAATGGAAGATCTATTCAAGAAGTTTTAGAGAAAAATCTAAAAAGAATATTTAAAAAAAAGATAAGAATAATTGGTGCAGGTCGAACAGATAAAGGTGTACATGCTCTAGGTCAATCAGCAAATTTTTTAATCGATAAAAAAATTGTAAATAAAAAAAATTTTTTGAACTCTATTAATTTTTTTTTAAGCAAATATTTAATTTCCGTAGTAGATATTAAAAAAAAAGATCTTAATTTTAATTCTAGATATGACGCAAAGCAGAGGATATATGAGTATAAAATAGTTAACAGGCATAGCAGTTCAGTAATTTTTAAACAGAAAGCATGGCACGTAAAAAAGAAATTAAATATTAATTTATTTAAAAAAGGTGCAAAATTATTACAAGGAACACATGATTTTTCAACATTTAGATCTTCTTCTTGTTCAGCAAATTCCCCTATAAGAACGATTGATAAAATTAATGTAAAAAAAAATGAAAACTTTATTTTAGTTGAATTTAAATCAAAATCTTTTTTGCAGAATCAAGTTAGGTCTATGGTAGGCTGCTTAAAATATCTGTCTAGTGATAAATGGAGTCTAAAAAAATTTAAGTTAGTAATGAAGTCTAAGGAGAGAAATTTGTGTGCCCCTCCAGCTCCTGCATATGGTTTATATTTAACAAAAGTCAAATATTAGTAAGACTTCACTTAAATCCATATTTTTTCAATGAATTAAATGATATAAAGAATAAAGATTTGAAATTTTTAAAAAAAGTGAATTTGTTATAATCTTTATTAATCTTCCACATCCAATAAAAATTTCTAAGCTTATTGCTCTGTAATGAGTCCCCTCTAATTCTATATTTTGAAAGGACTGAATTAAGTAATTTTGCTGAACCAATTTTTTTTAAAATTTTACATTTATAATAATAATCTTCACAAATTAATGTATTCGTGAAATTCACGTTTTTTGAAATTGATTTTTTTATCATCATAGTGCTAGTTCCGATCGAGGTATTTTTAACAAACATATCAAAAGTAAAATATTTAGGAGGAAAAACAAAACCTAAAGATTTACTTATTTCATCAACTAACTCATAATTTGTGTAAGTAAATGAATAATTATTTTTTTTCATAAAATTATATTGTAAAGCTAGTTTTTTTTTATTCCATATATCATCAGAGTCTAAAAAAGCTAAATATTCCCCAGAAGATTTTTTAATTGCCAGGTTTCTACAATATGCCACACCTTTATTTCTTTTTAAAAATATTATTTTAATCTTTTTATTTTTTAAATTTTTCAAAATATTTAAAGTGTTTTTATTTGAATTATCATCAACGATAATTAGTTCCCATTTTTTAAAAGTTTGATTTAAAATAGATTTGATTGTTGTTTTAATATATTTTTCACTATTAAAATTTGGTAAGATTATGCTTATTTTAGGTCTCATTATTAAAATTACGCAATAATTGTTTGATTAATTAATTATTTATTTAGATATTACACTTTCAGTGGTAAAAGAACACCTTTAGTATAAAATAGTTAAGTAATAGTAAAAATGAAGAAAAATTATTTAAATAAATAAATTTATGCTTTCTATAGTAATACCAGTTTACCAAGCTGAACACAGTATTAAGAAATTAGTAAAAAAGATAATGGAAGTATTTTCAAATAAAAATTTTGAAATAATTCTAGTTAACGATTGTAGTCCAGATAATTCTCACAAAGAGTGTTTAGAGGCTTATAATGAAAATTCTCATATCTTAACATATATAAAACTTGCAAAAAATATGGGAGAACATAATGCTGTAATGGCAGGACTTAATTATACGAAAGGAGATTGGGCAATTATTATGGATGATGATTTTCAAAATCCTCCAGAAGAAGCATTAAAACTTTTCAACTTCGCTGAAAAAAATACTTTTGATATAGTTTATGGAAACTATAAAAAAAATAAAAAACATAATCTTTTTCGAAATATAATTAGCTCTATTAATGATAAAACAGCCAATTGGATATTAGGAAAACCAAAAAATATTTACTTAAGTAGTTTTAAGTGTATAAAAAAAAAATTAATAGATCATATTGTAAAGTACAAAGGACCTTACCCTTACATAGATGGATTAATTTTGTCTAATACATCAAACATTGGTAGTATAGATACAGAGCACAGTACTAGAGAAAGTGGAAACTCAGGTTATACTCCCTTAAAACTTCTCAAACTTTATGGCAACTTATTCACCAATTTTTCTACAATACCAATTCATTTTTTTTCGATTTCAGGAATTTTTTTGACTCTTATAGGATTTGCATTTGGTATATTTATAATAATTGAGAAAATAATTAATCCCCAGATACCCGCTGGATATAGCTCAATCCTATCAGTAATTTTATTTTTTTCTGGAATTCAACTAATATTTTTAGGTTTAATTGGAGAATACATAGGTAAAATTTTAAAAAATGTAAATAAAGAAAATCAGTTTTTTATAGACGTTATAAAGGAAAAAGATAAAAAATAAAATTATTTAATTATAGTAAAAGATTGAACTTAAAAGAAAAGTTGTAAAATAAAGATTTATAAAAATAACACTCTTAAATTTTATTTGTTCTTCCTTAAAGAAAAAAAATAAGATTAATATTAAAATGATTGGATCAAAAGTTTCTTGATACAAAGGGTAAATAAATAATGATAAAATTAAAAAAAATAATATAATATAAAAATTATTCTTATTTACAAATAAACAAATTGTGGGCCAGAGAAAAAGAGCAGATAAAAATAAAAATACTCTTTGCAATTCGTTATTTTCAAAGAGAATATAAGATAACTTTCTAATTGCACCGCCTCCATCTAGATTAGAGTGAAAATCAAACTCAGGTCTTAAGTAAAAAGCTTCTAAATAAAATATTAAAATAAAAATAAAAGCAAGTGAGGACAAAAAAATCTTATTTACTGATAAAATTTTTAGTGAACCAATAAGATTATTTTTCATTAAAAAAAATGGCATAAAATATATTGCCATTATCGTAACTGTATAAATTAAATTATCCCATAAAATTACATTAAAATCGTGAAGTTCTTTATGTGAAGGAGGAAATATTCCATTCCATTTAATAATTAGATAAATGTAAGGTAAAGAAAAAATAAGATAAATTAAAATAAGAATTAGCCTTTTATCATACCTTTTTTCTAAAAAAAAAATTCTTATAAAAAAAATTAAAGGTATCACCAGAAGCTTTTGATCAAAATAAACACATAAGGAGCTAAAAAAAGTTACTAAGATTAAATTTTTGTTTGTATTATTTTTCTCAAAATTTAAAAAGAAGATGATCGCAATAAGAGAGCTTATAATACCAAAATTTTCTTCCAACCCCCAATAACTAGACGTTCTATAATAAGGACTTAACAAAATTGTTACTGCTATAAGTGCTAAAAAAATTTTATTAGTTTTTATAAATTTTTTAGTTAGACAATAATAGAATAAAAAAGGTGAGGTAATAGAGATTACAAATACACTAAGTCTAAATAATTCAATGTCCCCAGTAAATGGATTTATGTATTTATGAAATAAATACAAAAGTGGAGGTCTATTGCTGTAAAAATTAGGATCACTTATACTTTTTATTGTTTCATTATTTAAATAAATTTTTATGTTTTTCCACACATGACCCAAGTCTCCGGTGTAAAGACCTGCACCAGCAGCATTTTCATTTAAATAATAGCCAAGAAAATAACTAGAGACGGTTAAAAAGATTAGTAGATATATAAAAATATTTTTTTGATAATTCATTATATTTAATATATTTTTTAGACTATTTTCAATTAATTTCAATTGATCTATTAATTGAAACAGACTGCTTCTAAAATTAACGATTTTATGAAAAATCAAAAATTATATACTACAAGACCTAATATAATTTCATTCTTATATTTTTTATCAATTTATTTAACCATTATTATAATTGGCAAATTTAATAAAAAAAAAAAGATTTTAGATTTTGGATCAGGCCTTGGATACTTAAAGAAAATAAACTTAAAATTGAAAAACCCCTCAAAAATAATAAACTATGATAAAATTACTGAACTATCAGAAATTAAAAAATGGGATAAGCAAAAATATGATACTATTGTTTTTTGTCAAAGTGCTTATATGCTGTCTAAGAACGAATTAAGTTTAATTTTAAGAAAGATCAAAAAAATGAATCTAAATATTGAGATTATCGTAGCTTTCAGTACTAGATCATTTTTAAATAAATTTATGGGAAAAATTTTAGGGCATGGTGATGCCTATACTGGATTAAAATTAAGTCCTAAAACAGAAGAACAATTATTTTTAAGCAAATGTTATATTGTTAAAAAGATTAATTTTTTAAATCTTTACAAAGTTTTTGTTTTAAAATTTAAATAGTTATTTAATATTTTTTTTGATTTTTTTTAAAGTCCTCAATCTCCACCTTGACTCCTCTCTGATTATATAGCCTACACAATTTTCAGAGCCACATCTGCAGGGAAAATCCTTATAATCTTGATCGAAGCCAAATCCATAGTCGTAAGAAAGTTCTTCCCCTTTTTTAATATCTCGAATTGCATACACCCAAACTTTTAATCCAGTTCCAAAAACTTCACAATTTGGATCACAAGAATGATTAATTAATCTAGCAGTGTTAAATTTGAAATCTCCATCAAGATCATATTTTTTATTTATATTAAAAAGATAAATTGCCTTTTCATTGTCAAATTTTGAGTTTTTCTCTACATATTTTTTTGTAACAATTTTTCCTTTATACTCAATTATTTTTGTTCGATCTTTAATATTGCACGTAGCGTAAAGTCCTTTATTATCTATTTTTGATTTTTTTATTTTGTAGAGTTTCACTTAAAATACTCGATCAAAATATTTTTATAAATTTCTTTAAGTTTTTTTAAATCAGAAACTGAAACACATTCATCTATCTTGTGCATAGTTTTATTTACCAGTCCAAATTCAAGACAAGGTGAAATTTTTCTAATAAATCTTGCATCTGATGTGCCCCCAGTTGTTGAAAATTTTGGATTAATTTTAGTGATCTTTTTAATTATTCTTCTAGCCATTAAAATTGTTTTATTCGGTTTTGTTAAAAAAGAATCACCGTTTGCAAGATAGTCAACTTTAAATTTGCATTTACTCTTTTTACATAAACTTTTTATTATAGCATTAATCTTCTTTTTTAATGAATTTGCAGTGTGAAAATTATTATATCTAATATTAAATTGTGCTTCAGCTTCAGCTGGGATAACATTATGCGCTTTATTGTTTACGAAAACGCTTGTAAATTCTAAATTTGAAGGTTGAAAGTTTCTGTTACCTTTATCTAACTTATTTTCTTTCAATTTTTTACAAATATTTATCAAAGTATTAATTGGATTATTTAATAATTGAGGGTAAGCAACATGTCCTTGAGTTCCAAATATTTTAATTTTTCCAGAAAGACTTCCTCTCCTTCCAATTTTGATCATTTCTCCTAATTTAGTTGGATTAGTTGGTTCACCAACTATACAAAAATCAATTTTTTCTTTTCTTTTTTTTAGATACTCAACAACTTTCTTGGTCCCGTTTACAGCGTAACCTTCTTCATCACCAGTTATTAAAAAACTGATAGAACCATTAAATTTATGATTACCTTTTAAAAATTTATCAACTGCTGCCACAAAACAAGCAATAGAACTTTTCATGTCGTTTGCTCCTCTACCTATTAAATGATTCTTTTTAATTACAGGAGTAAAAGGATTAACCGTCCAATCTTCTATATTTCCTGGAGGAACGACATCAGTATGACCTGCATAACAAATATTGGGCCCCTTTGCACCTAATCTAGCATATAAGTTTTTTATTGGTTTACTTTTTTTATCTTTAAACTCCAAAATATTGATTTTAAAACCTAAGGATTTCAATTTCGTACTTAAAAATTTTATTGCTCCAGCGTCTCTAGGAGTAACACTTGGAAATCGAATTAAATCTTTAGCTAATTTTAATTCATTAATTGCTGGCATTAATCTCTTAATAAATCGTTTATTGATGTTTTGCTTCTAGTTTTTTCATCAACTTTTTTAACAATTACAGCACAATATAATGAAGGACCATCAGGATTTTTTTTATTTGGCATAGAACCAGGCACAACCACTGAGTAAGCAGGAACTTTTCCAAAAGAAATATTTCCTGTCTCTCTATCAACAATTTTAGTTGAAGCCCCGATGTACACGCCCATAGATATAACTGCTCCTTCTTCTACAAGAACTCCTTCAGCAATTTCTGATCTTGCCCCAATAAAACAATTATCCTCTATTATTACAGGACCAGCTTGAAGTGGTTCAAGCACACCTCCAATTCCAGCTCCTCCCGAAACGTGGCAATTTTTTCCTACTTGTGCGCACGATCCTACAGATGCCCAAGTATCAATCATTGTTCCTTCGTCAACGTAGGCCCCAAGATTTACAAAGCAGGGCATCAAGACAACATTTTTTGCTATAAAGGATCCTTTTCTTACAACTCCATTTGGAACATGTCTGTAGCCAGCTTTTTTCCAATCATTTTCATTCCATGTAACTGATTTTCCTGGAACTTTGTCATACCATGTAGTGTAGGGACCCTTAGACATTGTCATCTTATTAATTCTAAAACTTAATAATATAGCTTTTTTTACCCACTGATTTACTAACCAAGCGTTACCTTTTTTATTTGCTACTCTTAAAATTCCTTTATCAGTAAGTTCTATTGTTTCATTAATAGCATCTAATATTTTTTTATCTGATTCCCCAGATATATTTTGCCTATCTTCAAAGGCTTGATTGATAATTCTTTCTAGTTCATCTGGTTTCATTTATCTCCTTTAAAAAATTTGCTAATTTATCAGTTTTGTAATTTATAAATTCAGCATCTGAAAATTTTGATGCCCATGGTTCGCTATTTTTTATCCAAACAGTTTTCATTCCTAATTCATGCGCTGGTTTTAAATTTCTTGCAATATCTTCAAAGAATATACAATATTGTGGCTCAATTTTGTAATTTTCTACGATCTTTTTATAAGGTTCTTTAGATGGCTTGGGTATAAATTCAGAGTCTCTTATATCAAATATTCCATCGAAAAGCTTATCTATTCCAATTCTTTTTGTTACATTTTTAGCATGAGCTCTTGAGCCATTTGTAAAGATAATCTTTTTTCCCTCTAGTTTTGTAATCTCTTTCTCTAAAATTTCGTCTTTATTTAAGAAACTAAGATCAACATCATGTACAAATTCTAAGAATTCATCAGCATCAATTTTATGATTTTTTATCATACCATTTAAAGTAGTATTATATTCTTGAAAATAGTTTTTTTGAATTTTTCTTGCTTCTTCTGATCCGATTTTCAATTTTTCAGAAATAAACTTTGTCATTTTTTTATCAACTTGATCAAATACTTTAGTGGCGCCGTCGTACAAAGTATTATCTAAGTCAAATAACCAATACTTAATATTGTTTAAATCTTTCATTTTCTTATTAATGTTCCAGAACCTGTATCAGAAAAAATTTCATGAAGAATTGAATGAGGTTTTCTGCCATCAAGAATTACAACACCTCTTACTCCGTTTTTAACAGCATCTACACAGTTCATTATTTTAGGAATCATTCCTCCCTCTACTATCTTCAACTTGATCAAATTTTCAATATCGAAAGGTTTTATTTCAGAAATAAGAGTTTTTCTATCGTCATAAACCCCTTCTACGTTTGTCATTAATATAAGTCTTCTTGATTTGAGTTTTTTAGCTATAGCGCTTGCCGCTGTATCTCCATTTATATTGAAAGTTTGATTATCTTTACCTAAACCCAATGGAGCAATAATTGGAATTTTATTTTCTTCAAGCGCCTCTTCAATTAAATTTGAATTTATATTTTTAGGAATTCCTACAAAACCCAATTCTTTTTTTTCAGGCTCAACTTCTATTATATTACTTTCTTTTGTATGAAATGGGGCTGCATTAGAACCTAATTTTTTAAGAGAGTTTACTATATCCTTATTAAAATCAATTAGCACTTCCTCCACAGTATCTATTATACTTTTATCTGTAACTCTTAACCCATTAATAAATTTTGAAACAATTTTTTTTTTATCTAATTCTCTTTTAATTCTCGGGCCTCCACCGTGAACTACAATTATAGAAAGACCTAATTTGTTGAGTACATTTATGTCAGAAATAAAATTATTAAATACGTTTCTATCGATTAGTACATTTCCACCATACTTGATAACAATTTTTTCTTTTATATATTTCGATACGTATTTTTGAACAATATTTATATTAGGAGCTTTTTCAGGCCAAAATTTTTTTATTTCATCTAAAGAAATTTCCTTTGACATTTAATTTGTTTTTACTTTTGTTTGTCTCATTATTACCCATTGTTGGGCGATAGTAAGAATATTATTTATTGTCCAGTAAACAACTAGTCCTGAAGGAAAAGAGGCTAAAATTATTGTTAAAAAAAGCGGAAAAAAAGCAAAAATCTTTGCTTGTACCGGATCGGTAGGAGCCGGATTTAACTTTTGTTGAACCCACATTGATGCACCCATTAAGATAGGCCAAATTCCAATTATCAAAAAACTTGGAGGGTCCCAAGGTATCAAACCAAATAAATTAAATATAGACGTTGGATCTTTATCTGATAAATCCTTTATCCAACCAAAAAAAGGCTGATGTCTCATTTCCAAAGATATAAATAACATTTTATAAATTGCAAAAAAGAAGGGTATTTGTATGAGAATCGGCAAACATCCAGAAGCTGGATTAATTTTTTCTTTTCTATAAAGGGCCATCATTTCTTGTTGAAGTTTAACTTTATCTTCCTTGTGTAATTCTTTTAATCTCATCATTTCAGGCTGCACGGCTTTCATTTTGGCCATTGATCTAAAAGAATAGTTAGCCAAAGGAAAAAATACTAATCTTATTGCAATTGTTATTATAACAATCGCTACCCCAAAGTTTCCTGAGTATTTAAACAAATAATCAATCACAAAAAAAAGTGGTTTGGTGAAAAAGTAAAACCATCCCCAGTCTATGACTAAATCAAACTTGTTAATATTTTCATTTTCAGCATAAGAATCAATTGTTTCCACCTCTTTAGCTGCAACAAATAATCTAACATCGGTTGAAGCATTAGAGGATGGATTGATTGTAGTTGGATTGTTCAAAATATAATTAGCTTTAAAAGAATTATTATATAAAAATGTTGATTTGAAATTTTCCTCTTTAGGCGGAACCAAAGCCATTACCCAAAATTTATCTGTGATTCCTAACCATCCTTCGTTTGCATCTCTAACTATTTTTTTTTCTTCAATATCATCGTAATCATCCTCTTTCAATTCTTCGTCAAAGACACCAATAAATCCCTCATGAGAAATATAAAAATTTTGTATATCGTCTGGAATTTTATTTCTTGTCAATTGAGCATAAGGATATAGATCAATTGATTTATTTGTATTATTTTGAACCTGCTGGGTAATTTTAAAGAGAAATTTATCATCTAGTTTAATTATTTTTTTAAATATAATTCCATTTCCATTGTTCCACTCCAAAGTAACTGGCTGGTTCTCACTTAAAATATTATTTCCAACAATACTCCATGTCGTGTCTTTATTTGGCACTTTTATTTGATTATTTATACTCGTCCATCCTGTTTCCGCATAAAAACCATCTAAAGTTTCAGCAGGATTTAAAAACTCTACATTTTTTTTATTTTTTAAATTTTGTTTATGATTTTTAAAGGAAATATCATCTATAAGACCCCCTTTTAATAAAAGAGAGCCAACAATATTATTGTTTTCAATTTTTATTCTTTTTGATTTAATAATAGAGTCTTCTCTAGAAATTGTTTTAATTTTTAAAGTGTTGTCAATACTAGGAGTAATATTATTTTCATTTTTTTTAACTACGTCATTTTGAGAAATACTTTTATTTGTTTGCTGTGGAGTTTCAAAAAAGGCTGCCCAAAAGAGTAAAACAGACATTGATAAAGCTATAGCGATAAAAACATTTTTGTTATCCATTTAATTTTCCTTATTTAAATTTTTTTTATTTGGTACTAGATCTAAACCAGAGCCACCTCCCAGTATTTTAAATGGGTGGCATCTTAATATTCTTTTCATACCTAAAGTTGTGCCTTTGATTAATCCATGAATCTTTAAAGAATCAATATAATAGTCGGAACAAGTTGGTAAATATCTACATTTATTTCCTAAAATAGGAGAAATAAAATATTTGTAAAATCTTATTAAACAAATATTTAAAAATATAATTATTTTAATCATTTACTTAGTTTTTTAAAATTCTTCGTCATTTCAGCCACAAGAATAGTTTGTTTTTCTGTGTAAGCTTTTGGTTTTCCAAAAACTATATAAGTATAATCTCTGTTAATTGCACCTCTTTTTTTAAGTAATTTTTGAACAATAGCTTTTAATTTTCTTCTAATTTTGTTTCTTTTAACTGCATTGCCAATTTTTTTTTTCATGACAAAACTTATTAGTAAATTATTTTTAATTTTTGGATTAAAAAAGTTTTTTGCTGCAAAAATTGAAAAATATTCTGTATGTGCTTTTTTTTCTTTAAGGGCTTTTCTGAATTGGTTGCTTTTTTTTAAACTCTCAAGCTTAACCATTAAATGTATACTAAGTTGAAATTGTTTTTCTGCCTTTAGCTCTTCTTCTTGCTATAAGCTGCCTTCCAGTTTTAGTTGACATTCTTGCCCTAAAACCGTGCCTTCTTTTTCTTACTAAATTACTTGGTTGATAAGTTCTTTTC
>MDSV01237333.1_pt1 | contig 14286 bp, 14 predicted proteins | sample 810851 | NCBI WGS metagenome assembly MDSV01 (sample SAMN05326640, study PRJNA326480) | marine metagenome | isolation source: seawater | place: Atlantic Ocean: North East | collected 2012 | reverse complement strand
TAGAATAATAGTATATATAGTTATAACTACCACAAATGCCAATAATATTGTAAATACAAAGTCCATTATTATATATTTACAATAATTTATTTTAAAAGTAATATAACTATATTATATTAATGGCAGGTGGATTATTAAATTTAGTAGCAGTAGGTGATCAAAATGTTATAGTTCATGGTAATCCTGATAAAACATTTTTTACATCTACTTTTAAAACTCACACCAACTTTGGATTGCAAAAATTTCGACTTGATTTTGAGGGACAGAAAGTTTTACATACCACAGAAGAAACTAAATATTCCTTTAAAGTTAAAAGATACGCTGATCTTTTAATGGAAACATATTTATCTATTAATTTACCTGATATATGGAGCCCTATATATCCACCAAAAGAAACACAAGATTCTAGCGGTGAATGGGTTCCTTATGAGTTTAAATGGATTAAAAATCTTGGTGCTCAAATTATTAAAGAAGTGAGTGTTACCGTAGGCGGTACAACATTATGTAATATACCTGGTGAATTTTTTCTAGTTAATTATAATAAAAATGGTTATGGGAAAACTGGAACATTTAATACTATGACCGGTAACGATAGAAAGTTTTATGACCCTGGAAGAGGTGGTAAATCTTATCCTAATGCAGTTTATACAACTAACAGCGATGGCGCCGAACCCTCCATTAGAGGAGAACAATTATTGATACCATTAAATTTTTGGTGGACTGTTTCATATAAACAAGCCTTTCCACTTGTATCTTTACAATATAATGAATTATATATACATGTTACATTTAGACCTATTAAAGAATGGTTTGTTATTAGAGATGTTTTAGATTCTACAAATGGTTATCCATATGGTGCCCCTAATTTTAACAGATCTCAAGATCAGTTTTATCATTTCATTCAGACACCTCCCAACGTTGAACTTAATTATACCAACAGAAATGTTACATGGAATGCTGATGTACATATAATTGCTAATTATTGCTTTCTTTCTGAAGATGAAAGAGTTAATTTTGCTACCAATGAACAAAAATATTTAATTAAACAAGTTTATTTGCATACATATAATAATATATCTACTGCAAATAAAATATGGTTGCAAAACTCTAAAGGTTTAGTTACAGATTTCACTTTTGTATATCAAAGAAACGATGTTTATCTGCGCAATGAATGGAGCAACTATACTAATTGGCCATATAGTTATCAACCCTATAGAATTAAATCTGCACCTGTTACACTTGAAGGTAGTGTTCTATATGGAACTAGACAGCTGGGTCCTGGAGAAAACCCTGATTATACACCTACCGGTTTATACTATACTGGTGATTATAAAATAGAAAATGAAAAAGACATCTTGTTATCCTTAGGTTTGATTTTGGATGGTCATCAAAGGGAAGAAATAAGAAACGCTAATGTTTACAGATATTTAGAAGCTTATAAAAGATTCTCTTCTACTCCTTATGAAGGAATATATGGATATTCATTTGCCTTATCGACAAGCATTTCTAACTTACAACCTACTGGTTCATTAAACATGAGTATGTTTAACAAAATAGAACTAGAATTTACCACTCATACACCCACTATAGATCCAAATGCCCAGTATAATGTTATATGTAATCCCGATACTGGAGCACCTATAGGTTATAATAAACCTGCCGCCAGTTTATATGAATATAATTATGATTTAAGAATATATGAACAGCGATATAATGTATTGGTATTTTCATCTGGTAATTGTTCTTTGATGTTTGGTATGTAATAATATAATATTATATATATATAATATTATGAATTTTGACAGGCCGGGAATGAAAATTACACAATTTTTTGCAAATGTTTTTGGTAGACAAGATGCATCCAATCAGAAAAAAGAAGACAATCCAGATGTTGTAGGTGCTTATGCGACTGGATTGCAGCAAGACCTCGGCGGCAAGAAAGGCCGTGGTAATAAAGCGATATCAGATGCAAGTAGATACCCTGAGAAAATCCCAGATATTGATGAAGACAATATAAAATCTTCTTTCAAAGATTATATCAGTGGAAAAGGAACACTATTTAATCAAGAAAATAATAATTGGAAATCATTTGCTATTGAGTCTATTTCTTATTCTGTTCTCGTTTTAGTTATTGGTATTATTGGAGGAAACTTAGAAAGTATTTCTAATTTAACAGATCCAGATAAGAAAGGTAATAGTTATCTACTACGAAATAAGTTTGAAGGTTTATTTAAACATTCATTAAGTGCTAATAGCCAACTTAAAATCGATGAAAGTGTATATAAAGATTCTTCAATACCTGTAGATTTAAGGGTATGGTGTTCATTATGTGATTTAAGTGTGCAAGCAAAATTACTACTTCAAAGTTGGCCTTTGAAAATATTTGATTATGGTAATTGGGCAATGTGTGAATTAACATGGAATGCTTTTGATAATATTTTTACTAAAGGTAAAGCATTCAAAGCATATTTTATACCAATTTTTTTAATAGTTATTATTTATTTTCAAATACCTTTAATTATAGGTTTTCTTGTTGCACTTCTTGGTTCATCGTTTCATCCAAATTTTCCTCTTTATTGGTTAGGAGTTTTTGCCTATTTGTCATATATTAAGTCAATAGTTAGACCTATATTTAAATTTATTTTGGGTGGAAATTGCACAAGGTTATTAGCTCAACCAGATACTGACTATATCAAGCAAAAAATTGTCACAACCCCTATAACAGCTCATGAAATTGAGCTTTTTAATTCATTGGATGAGATGGACGAGGACGGCTCTATCTTGAAGAACGAGCACAACCTCAATCATTCTAAGCGTAGGGCAATTGGTAAATTACTAGAAATAATTAAAAGTACGCCATGTACTTTTGATAAAGCATATAAAATAAATGGTAATGAAACAACAATTACAAATGCAAATTGTATAGATATGAATATTAATTTCAGTGTTGGTTCTTTTTTTTGGTATGGAAAGGATGGTAAAACAGATATTAGAAGTTTTAAAGATCTAGCTGCAAATTTAATTTCACAAGACTCTTTTCTTTATCTCGTTAATGGTGACGACGAGGGCGGCAGCGCGGCCGTCGCCGAGGCGGCCGGCGCCGGCTTGCACCACTTTCTTCCTTGGTCTGATTATGAGGCCAACCGCAGAAAAATCCTTGGCCGCCGCAAAGCGAGACGCTCGAAACAAGATAAATTTAAATATTATGTTAACCCCATGTGTGTTGCTGATGTAGCATATGTAGATGATAATTTTTCCAAGACACAAGGGTCACCCCTTTGGGATCCCGATGTTAAGTACTGGCTATGGAGTAAGACTGAGTGGTCTGATCGTGAGAGAATGTATAATAAACTTAGAGAAGAAATTGAGGACGATCCATATGGCTATTTTAGAGGTATTTCACGGCACGACGGCTCCGGCAAGCCGAATTTAGGAAAAAAAAGAGCACTTGAAATTATAGATTTAATAGAAAGAAAAGATAAAGAATGGAATGACGACGATGATTTCGTTCCAATAGTGTACCCGCCCGCGGCCGCGACGAAGTATGCGTCGGCGATCAACGCGCCGCTCGGCACGACGAATGGAGTCTCGCTCGGCGCGCTGGCACATGATACCATTAGACGAACGACATATGATTTCAACGCGACCGAATACGCGCTCGGCAAGAGCGACTACGACGACCGCGCGAGCGCGCAGACGACCCTCGACGGCACGGCGGGCGACGTCGGCAAAATCGATCTCCGAATAAATCGTCTGCGAGGCAAATTAAGAAAAAAGATAAAAACTAATAAAGTACATAGAGGTATTATTATGGCCATGATTCGTTTGTCTGCTCTTTCGTTCATTATTTACAAAGCTTTCGATATAGGATATTCAAAGCATTTATATGTAGATAATCCTAAAAAACAAGAGCGTATTGAAGCAGAGGCAGCAGCAGCAGCAGCAGCAGCAGACCAGAGTGGTGGTCGCCGGTCAAAATCGGGCGGGGGGAAGCTTGGTGCGGTTGGAAAGAAAGTAGGGTCGAAGGCGAAGGGCGTGACGAAGGGCGTGACGAAGGGCGCGAAGGGCCTGCGCGAGGGCGCGAACTCGTTTGCCGGTCGTGCGAACTCGTTAGCCGATAGTGACGCGGCGGGCGCGGCAAAAAATGCTTTACGTTCGGAGAGAGGGGCAAGTGCGCGTAAATACGGATCGGACATGCTCGGAGTTCAAGATGATGATGGTACGTTCCTCTCAAAATTTATTAATCTTATGAACTCTGCTTTAGAATTCTTTGGCAATTTGGCTGGGACTGAATTTACAGGTTCGAAATGGATGATGCTACCCAAGGCTGTAAAAGTGTTAATCGGTGTTGCGGGATCTTTTGCTGGACATATTATCTATTTCGCAATTCTTGTAGTAGCCGTGATATTTAGCACCCTAATAAAAATAGCAAAATACCTATTTATAACTTTGCCATCACAAATAAAGGAACTGATTGCTGATGACGACCAAAGAAACATTCTTTATAATTTTGTCATGACACTTATTAAGTTAATACCATTTATCGTAGTATTTAATGTTGTAGGATTATGGTTTACACCTATATATGGATTAGCAGCATGTATAGCATTTGCTATTTTTGTCCAATTTAAATTTATTTCTTTCACATTATTTGGTACAAAAGACTCACATTTTATCAAAAAACACATTAAAGAAAATAGATTTGGTCTAACACTTTTAGCTTCAATAATGATTACTTTTTCTTCAGCTAAAAATCTTAAACCGCAAACAGCATTTGGTGTTGCGTTAGCGTCCGCGATATCTATGTTAATATTAGCTTGTGGGCTATAGTTAAATAATGATTAAATATATTTAAATAATTATTATTTTTAACTTTATGGGTAAAAAAAGTAAAAAACTATCTAATAAAGAGTTGCCATTTGTAAGTGTATGCACTCCAACATATAATAGAAGGCCATTCATACCAAATATGTTAAAATGTTTTAAACATCAAGACTATCCTATGGATAAGATTGAATGGATAATATTGGATGATGGAAGTGATCCTATAGAAGATCTTATATTAGAAGCAAACCTTCCACAAATTAAATATATAAAATTAAAAGATAAAGTACCTCTAGGTAAAAAAAGAAACATGTTACATGAAAATTCAAAAGGTGATTTCATTGTTTATATGGATGATGATGACTATTACCCCCCATGTAGAGTATCACACGCCGTAGATATGTTACTAAAGCATCCAAAGGCATTATGTGCAGGTTCTTCAGAAATATATATTTATTTTAAACATATAAATCAAATGATTCAATTTGGTCCTTATGGTCCGAATCATGCGACTGCAGGAACATTTGCTTTTAGAAGAGAATTATTGAAAGAACATAAATATGAGGACCATGCTGCATTAGCTGAAGAAAAGGCATTTCTTAAGAATTATACAGTACCATTCGTTCAATTGGAACCAAAGAAAGTGATATTAGTATTTTCACATATTCATAACACTTTTGATAAAAAGAAATTATTAGATAGTCCTCATCCAAATTTTGTAAAAACTAGTGATAAAACAATAGATGATTTTGTAAAAGAACCTGATATAAAAGATTTTTTTGTAAATAAAATAGAACATTTACTTGAGAATTATGAACCTGGACATCCAAAAATGAAACCTGATGTCCTAAAACAAATAAAAGAAATAGAAGAAAAACGTAACAAAATGGCTTCTGAAAATAATGGTACAATAATGTTACAACAAGATGGAAAAGAACCTATGCAATTAACACAACAACAAGTTCTTCAACATTTAAATGACCAAAATAAAAAGATGCAGGAGTTAGTTCAATTATTAAAAGAACGCGATAAAACTATTTTTGAATTAAGAAATAACAATAAACTACCAGATAGAAATCGTGATATTTTTAAAGAATTTGATGAAATTAAATTATTATTAGGCGGGAATAACAATAGCAATAATGTAAATGATGCAATATACTACCAAAACTATAATTTATTAATAAAATAAATTGAATATAAATAGTATCCATTTATAAATATAAATGGATACTATCGATACTGCCCCATCTAAAGACGATTTCCTTGTTCCCACAAAAAAAACCTATAATAGTGAGAAGAATTTTTATTCTTCTGAAAGAGGTCAATATATAGTAAATGCAATTACTGGTGAAAAGTATAATTGCAAAGTGGGTTCTCAAGATGAACGAATGTTCTGGCGTGTAATTATTCCTTTTACTAAAGATGGTGTTACTAATTCCGTTAAATTATTTTATAATTCACCATCAGAATATGAATATCATAGAGATAATGATGTAGAAACTGATTTTAAGATTAAATGGCGTAGTAAAAAAATATCTAAAAAGGTTAAAGCTCCAACAGATAATACACTCAAATATACATCAGTCAAATAAACAATAATCTATATATCTAATTATACGATTAACATCTAATTCATTTATATCATAATAATAAGACAAATTATCAATATCTTTTTTACACAGATTTTTTTTAATATTATAAAAAAAACCCAACATATCTTTTCTATCAAAGCTTAATTCTTGACATAACCCTTGAGTAAATATTAAATTATTATATTCCGTTGAGTACTTAGTTAGTACCTTTGTAAATCTTATTTCTTCATTTACCCTTATATTAATTTTATTATTGTCTTTATAATTGTGAACAATATAATTAGTGTAAAATGTTTTTATTAAAGAACTTATTTCATTAAATTGCCATATTTGTTTTTGAAATGTTACTCTGTCCATGTAATCCGCATAACATATATTTTTCAATACATTCGAATATAATTTTATACCATCTTTTAAATTTATTTTATTAATAAAGTCTATTATATTTTCATGCCAAAGAAGACCTACTATAGTTCTATCTGTATCATTAATAATACTTGTATGTTCATTTACATTATATTTATTTTTCAATAACTTATTTGTTACTATTTTTACATTTGTATCATCGCATATAATATTTAATAAATTATCTAATATGGTTATATCATTTTCAATAAGTATAGTTATATATCTTAATTTTCTGAAGTCGTTATCTATATAATCTAATAATTGTTCGCGAATATTATGATTAATATTGTAGTTATTTATAAGAAAAAAATTAATTTCTTCTCTTTTAGGTTTATATAACTCGCATAAATGACATACTTTCATTAATTCTTTATTTTTTTTATCTACATCTTTTTTTCCTATAAATATTATAGGAAGTTGTGTAAATGTTTCATTTTTTTGCTTTTGAGTTTTTTTAACTCTTACTAATTTTATTAAAGAATTTATACTGCTTTTATCTGTATTACTTAAACCATCTATTTCATCTATCACTATAACCATTTTTACTTCCTTTTTACTGAAAAAACTTGTAACATTTTTATATGATATGCTTTTGTTATTCAATAATTCTATTATTGATTTACTTCTTATATCACTAAACTCATATTTAATTATGTCATAGTTTAATTTATTAAGTAAATTTGTAACAAATATAGTTTTCCCACAACCTGCTTCGCCATAAACATACATACCTCTGCTTTCAGAACTTCCATTATTATTAAAATTGTTTAAAAAATTTTTAATTTTTTTTTCTTCTTTTTCTCTTTCAACTATCTCTATCATTAATTTATCTCAAAATTTATTTTTAATTAAATATTTTCCATATTTATTTTTAATTATATTAGTGCATTTGGGAGATTCGCTATTCAAACAATAGTATATTAAAAACTCTACATAATTTTTATAAACTTTTGTCCTATAAACATATTTTTTATGTTTTATAAAAATATCTATATTATTGTATAAAATTAAATTTAATATGTAATCATTATCTTGCCTTATCAATCTTCTTAACTTTGTTTCTGTTATATAGTATTCATTATTAATATAATTTACAAAGTTATCTTTATTTAGATAATATAACCATTTAGGGTTGACAAATCTATATATGTGTTCTGTTAAATCTTCACATAAAAACATTATTATTTAATATAGAACTATATTAAATAATAATTCAATTTATATTAGTTACTTTAGCTGAACTGCAGACTGCTCAGCACGCCGGCCTCGAGTTCGTCCGACTCGATATCGGAACGTGACTTTAATGTACAATCTACATTACTATTTGTAATACCATCCCATGTCAAGGCGTTATCATTCGCCCATCTTTTTTTTCCACAATGTGTAGCCCACTCCGAAGCTGAACCAAATTGTTTTTCTACACCACCTCGTACATAGTTCGCGCCCGACATGCCGTTGACGGTATCGTGAGAGATCGTGCACCCAATATTAGTATAGTCAACACGACCGCCATTTGCGGGAATTCCACCCCATGCCTTGTACATGTTTTGGTCATCTAAGCCGTCGATGGTGTCGGCCGCCGTGAACGACGTGTCGTCCATGGAGTATCTGGATATCACAGTATTAGGATGAAAAACCGCACCATGATCGTCGTTAGGAGACATTCTTAATGTGTCGTAACACATAGGCCCGTTTGTGTCATCATGGCCCAATGTCCAATAATCTGGACATGTGCTAGATTTTGGAGGCCACTGGCGTGTTGAACCAGAATAATTATACATAACAAAAAATAATATTATAGTAATAATTGTAACAAATAAACCTACAAATGTAAGATATTTTATATAACTATCCATTATATATTTTTAATATAAAATATTTTATTATAGTATATTTATATATGTCTAACTACAATGGAAGAATTAATATTATAGATAATACTATTAACAATAGTAGAATATTTAATGTTAAAGCCAATCAATCTTCTAGTTACGATGAAGCCTTAACAGGCACCTTAGAATGTTCTAAACTATCTAAAGCATTTTTTTCAAAAGAAAATATGCAAATAATCCAAAATTCTATAAGAGCAAATGTTTATAAACTATCAAATAATGAACATGTAATTGGACAACAGGATTCCACTAACCTTAAAATTATTATGAGAGCCATATTTTTACAATATACAAGAAGCCTTTCTACAAATATTACAAAACAGATTAGCGATTTAAATAACATAGTTGTAAATCATTGTGTTCCTAAAATATTAACTGAAATTGACGCTTATCTTAAATATAAAAATGATGTTAGCACACTAGTTGTCCCTATGGATAGACCAATACAAACAGACTTTAAATACAAAACGAATGAATTTAAAAGATTTTTCTAAATACATTGTAATGGAAGATAACGATAAGCCACTCATAAATGTTGAAGAAGGTTTTATAACACTAGAAAACAATAAATGGAATGGGGGAATATGTGATTGTTTTAACAATATGTATCCAAGTATGGTATGTTCATTTTTAACGCCATATATATATTCGTCTATTATGTATCATCATATAACAAAAAAAAAAATAATATATAATCCAATATTTGTATACTTGTTCCTTAATTTTATAAATATTTTAGTAATGTCTTACTCAAAGTTATTCTCTTCCTTACTATTATATATAGCCAATTTTTATATTTTATGTGTAGCTAATTTTGTAAGAAAAAATATTAGAATTAAAAATAATATACCTGGTTCTAATTGTGAAGATAGTTTTGTAACTGTATTTTGCCTACCTTGTTCTCTTTCACAATCTGCTAGAACATTGTACTCTCATGATACTATATGTGAAAATTTAGTATGTGATTCTAATGATATTAATTAAATTCTTTATATTTATAAATGAAACTTTATAAATATAAAGATAAACCTGCATTACCATTTTTAATACTAATTATATCATTGATACCACTTTTGCATAAAAATTTTATTAAAAAAGATATATATACATTATCAAAAACTTCGGCTATAGTAGCATTACCTTTTTGGTTATGGGCAATTTTTAATACTATTAATGGTAAAAAAGATTTAGGAGTTATATCTTTTGGTTCTGTTTTATTGTCATTTCTAAAATGTAATGGGTTTTTAAAAAAAAAACCAAAAAAAAATATCTGTAAGAATCTCTTTATATTTTCTTCTTTTTTAGTCACAATCAATTATGCTATAGCCTTTTCATATCTTAAAAATAATAAAGAATATTATGGATTTTCAACATGTTTTTGGTTTTTCATCACTATTCTTTTTTTCAACTACGACTAATAAGTCATCATCTAAATATAGTACTTTTTTATTTATAGGATCTTTTTCATTTATAGTATTTTTGTTCATTACTATTATTTCTGGTTCGTGAATAATTTCACTAGCTAACGTGTCATATCTTATTATGGTTGACATTATTATATATATATAAATATTATCTATATTTATATATATATTAATATAATGGTTCATCTTATGAATAAAGACAATATAATTCACACTATTTTTTATGCATTACTAACATTTTTTATTACGCCATATATTTTAGTTGAATTAACTGGAATAATAAATACAAAGCATTTTAGTGATCCTTGTCAAATGGGTTTCAATATAGGTTTCATTATCTCGCTTATTCTGTGGAATGTATTTACAAGAAAAAATGTTTATGAAATACCTTAATTTTCAAAATTATATCTCATATATCTTATTCTATAATTATTCCAATATATTTCTGCTTCTTCATCATTTCTAAACCCATTTGGATTACTAATATACAATTCTTGTAAATATCTCGCACTTAAAAATCTCCATTCTAATTCCCCTACATTTTTAATACATTCTGCACTAGGAGTTCTTATAGCATATAACATTATCTTATTAACTATTTCCTCAGGTAATTTATCCATATTATTTTTTCTTTTTAATCTTTAACTTTAAATTGCTATATTTTTTATCATATTCTTTTTCAAATTTATCTAATTCATCTAACCATATGCTTTCTATTGTTCTACACTTTAACTCTTCTAAGAATTTAGATAAATCTTCTTGTTCTTTCAAAATTTTTTCCACGTTTTCTTCTGATACACTATCCATAGGCATCTTAATTAAATAGTTATAATTATCATCTATTTTATCAAAATTCATATTTGCCATAATTCCAACAATTTCTTCATTCCTTTTTTTCCTAAGATCTAACTCATCATCTAGCAAACATTTTATATAACGTGCCTTATTACTCATTTTATTTAGTTTCATATATCCATCTTCTAATTGTTTATTCTTTCTTTTGTGATAAATCTCAATACGTTTAACATAAAACTCATCTATAATATCTACCGCCTCATTGTATTTCTTTAAATTTTCATCTGCATCAAAAGCATGCATATTTGTTATTGCTTTTGTTGTACTTAATTTTAATATTTTTTCGTCTGTGTTAGCTAATTCTCCTTTAAAGAATGTTATTGTTATATTAACATCCTTCTCTGTGCTATTATCCTCCACTTCCCGTACAATTCTACTTTTAATTAGCGTTTCTAAATATGCTTTGTAATCATCCGTCCAAACACCTATAGGTAATTCTGTTACTCTTATTTTATCCTCGCCAATTAATTCACAACACCCTTTAATCAAATATTTATTATCATCTGTTTTAGTAATAGTTCCTTTGAAACCTTCATAATACAACATATCATCAAATTTATTATTATACACATGATTTAGTTTTCCACGAATATATTCTACTATTTTTTTTGGTGAATAGCAAGGAATGTCTGTACTAAATCCTGTCCCTATGCCTTTAGAACCATTAATTAATAACATTGGTAAAATTGGTGCATAATAAACTGGTTCAACCGATTGTCCGTCATCATCCAAATAATCTAATATACTATCATCTGCTTCTGGAAATATAAATCTGGAAATTGGATTTAACATAGTAAATATATATCTTTCCGATGCACTATCTTTTCCACCAGCAAGTCTTGTTCCAAATTGACCATTCGGCATAAGTAAATTAATATTATTTGAACCAACATAATTCTGTGCCATACCTACTATAGCTCCATTTAATGAAGCTTCACCATGATGATATGCACTATTTTCTGATACATAACCACTGAATTGTGCAACCTTTATTTCCTTATCCAGCTTTTTCTTAAATGCCGAATATAATATCTTTCTTTGACTTAATTTGATGCCATCTACCAAATTCGGTATAGATCTATCATTATCATATTTTGAAAAATGTTTCATTTCTTTATTCACAAATTCCTCATATGGTACTAAATTATTATCAGTATTTAAATAATCTTTTCTATTGTAATTACCTAACCACTCTTTTCTATCATCTGCTCTTTTCTTATTAAAAACCTTGTCTATACTATCTTTACTATAGTCTTCATTCCATTTAAAATTTACTATTTTTTTGTTTTTAAAATATTCTTTGAATTCACTCGATGTACTTGTACCCAACCCTTTATAATATTTAATATGATACCCTGTTGTTGAATTATTATTTTTCCAATTTTCATATTGGCCTTCGTTGTAAAATAACAACTCATCTGAACCCTTTTTAGCTTTAATGATTGGTGTATTCATAAAACCTATAAATCCTTCTATTTTTACAAGAGATTCCCATAAACTATCAAACATATTTATACCCAAACCTTTAATATGACTACCATCTAAATCTTGGTCTGTCATAAACATAATGCTTCCATATCGCAAACATATGTTAATGTCGCACATAGAGTACTCTCTATCAGTTTCTAGACCTAAAATTTGCTTAATTTCATATATTTCTTTATTTTCAGCTATTTTCTTTAAAGCTTCGTCTCTTACATTCAATAATTTACCTTTCAAAGGATAAACCCCATAAATATTTCTATCTTCTTTAGATAATCCTGATAATACACCGGCTTTAGCCGAATCTCCCTCACATAAAATTAATGTACATAAACTAGATTTTGCTGTACCCGCAAAATTAGCATCAACCAATTTTGGAATACCTCTAATTGATTTAGTTTTTTGACCATCTGTTTTTTTCACTTCTTTATTTTCTTTAACCTGCGTCAAATTCATCGCCATATCCATTACACCTAATCCCGTGTTGAGTGCTATTTTTTCAATAAATTTATCGCTTACTTCACATGTAGAACCAAATTTTGGAACCGGTGTATTCATAAAATCTTTTGTTTGACTATCAAATGATGGATTTTCAATACTACAATTTACAAACAACATAAGTTGCTCTTTTAATGTACTTGCTTTAACATCCACTTTTTTCTTTTTTTTAATATAAGCTATTAGTTTCTTAACTATCTGATTTAATATATACTCTACATGTTTACCACCTTTATTTGTACATATACCATTCACAAATGATATGTGTGTAAATTCATCTTCTGGGGCTAAACATACCGCATATTCCCATCTTTCGTTAGTTTGCTCATAAATACGTTTAGTTTCATCCTTAGGTCCTATATAATAATCTATATATTGTTGAAAATTTTTTATTGGAATTAAGCTATCATTAAAGGATACTTTAACCTTCTTATCTGTAACCGCCGCTATATCATAGATTCTCCTTATAAATAAATTATACATATCCTTATTTAAATTTTCTATACCTAACCTTTTATAATCAGGTTTAAATACCACTTTGGTATACGCTTTTCCTTTACATTTTGTTATTGTCGGCTTTTCTATAATATCCAAATTATTCTTAAAAACTTGATTATACTTTAAATTTCTTTTTGAATCAATGGTTTCTATCATACCCCATTCAGACCAAATTAATACTAACTTAAATCCAAACCCATTCTTACCTCCAACTATCTTCTTCTCTGTTTTGTCATAATTAGTTGACGTCCTAAGATGACCAAAAATTAATTCAGGTATATAAACTTCGTGTTCTGGGTGAATTGCTACATCAATACCATCACCATCATTTGTTATTTCAATTACTCCTTCTTCACTTATACTAATATTAATATAGGTAACTGGATTTTTATTGGTCATTCTTACAACATGATCACGAGAATTAACAATACCCTCATCAAACAATTTATACAATCCTGGAATGTAATTATGTTGCTTGTATTCAAAAAGATTTTTATCACTATCATAAATCCAGTTTAATGATTCCACATTCTCAACAGAACCTATATATGTATCCGGATTATCCAAAACATGCTCCTTATCACTCTTTTTTTGGTATTTATTCGCTAATTCATTACTACTCATAATCTTCTATTTTACAAATAATCTTTTTAAGTTTATTCAATTTATATTTAAATTAAGAAATGTCTATCCCTATGGATTTATGTAGGGAGGCCAAAAAATAAGTGCCCCCTTAGATAAACAATAAGGTAATTAAGAAAAATTAACTTTTTTCGTTAAGTCAGTCTGGCCTGGATTTTTTTATTTTTA
>MDSV01160463.1_pt1 | contig 14286 bp, 9 predicted proteins | sample 810851 | NCBI WGS metagenome assembly MDSV01 (sample SAMN05326640, study PRJNA326480) | marine metagenome | isolation source: seawater | place: Atlantic Ocean: North East | collected 2012 | reverse complement strand
TGACCATGGGCTGCAACCCCTCCACTGACATGAAGACCGACTACGTGACCCAAGCCTCGGAGCTCCCCACGCCTCCGGATGCTGCGAAGAAGCCGCACACCACCGACATCCACGACTTGCAACTTCAGGACGACTACTTCTGGATGCGCTTGAGCGACGCCCAAAAAGAGGCCAAGCAGCCCGACGCCCAAACCGAGGACGTGGTGGCGTACCTCGAGGCTGAGAACGCGTACAAGAAGACCGTGATGGCCCCGACCGAAGCCATGCAGACCAAGATCTACGACGAGATTGTGGGACGCATCAAGAAGGACGACGAAAGCGTTCCCGTCTTGGACAAAGGCTTCTGGTACTACTCTCGGTACGAGGAAGGCAAAGAGTATGCGTTCTCCTGCCGCAAGAAAGGATCGATGGACGCCGAGGAGGAAGTGATGCTGGACCAACCTGCCATGGCCGAAGGCCACAACTACTTCGCCATTGGAGGACGCAGCGTGAGCCCCGACAACAACTTGCTGGTGTACGGCGTCGACACCGTCAGCCGACGCGAATACACGTTGTACGTCAAGGACCTGCGCACGGGCGCGGTGATGGAAGACCGCATCCCCAAAACCACCGGTGGCGCCACCTGGGCCAACGACAACAAAACCCTCTTTTACACCAAGAAAGACCCTGTAACGTTGCGTTCGTCGCAGATCTACAAGCACGTGCTGGGCACGGACGTGAGCGAGGATGTGCTTGTGTTTGAGGAGAAGGACGAGACATTCTCGTGCAGCGTCGGCAAGACCAAGAGCGAGGCGTACCTCGTCATCGCCAGCTACGCAACGGTAAGCACTGAATACCGCTTCTTGGACGCCAACACGCCCAACGGCGAATGGAACATCGTCCAGCCGCGCGAGCGCGATTTGGAATACAGCGTGAGCCACTTTGGCGACCACTTTTACTTGGTGACCAACAAAGACGCCAAGAATTTCAAAGTCGTCAAAACACCCGTGTCGGCCACAACCCAAGAAAACTGGGAAGACGTGATCTCGCATCGCGACGACGTGCTGCTCGAGGGCATTGACATCTTCAACGACTGGCTCGTGGTGGACGAGCGCAAAGAGGGTTTGACGCACTTGCGTCTGATTCGCTGGGACGGGAGCGCGGACAAGCACATCCCGTTCAACGACCCGGCCTACTCCGCCGGCGTGGGCGCCAACCCCGACTTCAACGCCAAGAAGTTGCGCTACAGCTACACCTCGATGACCACGCCGAGCTCGGTGTTGGAGTACGACTTCGAAACCGGAGACATCGAGCAGTTGAAGCAACAGGAAGTGTTGGGCGGCACCTTTGACCCCGCCAACTACGTGAGCGAACGCGTCATGGTGGAGGCCCGGGACGGCGCCAAGGTTCCGGTGAGCATCGTCTACCGCAAAGGCACCGAGCGCAACGGGAAGAACCCCTTGCTCCTCTACGCCTACGGCAGCTACGGCTACAGCATGGACGCCGGCTTCTCGGTGGGACGGTTGAGCATGCTCGACCGCGGGTTTGTGTACGCGATGGCCCACATCCGCGGCGGGAGCGAGATGGGACGCAACTGGTACGAGGACGGCAAGCTGTTCAACAAGATGAACACATTCACCGACTTCATCGACTGCGGACAAGCCATGGTGGATGAGGGATTCACCACGCCCGACCACATGTACGCCATGGGCGGCAGCGCCGGCGGGTTGTTGATGGGTGCTGTCATGAACATGGCACCCAGCCTGTTCAACGGCGTCATCGCGGCCGTGCCATTTGTGGACGTCATCAACACCATGCTCGACGAGAGCATTCCTTTGACCACCGGTGAATTTGACGAGTGGGGAAACCCCAAGGACAAGGCGTACTTCGACTACATTATGCAGTACAGCCCTTACGACAACGTGGCGGCCCTGGACTACCCACACACCCTCATCACCACAGGATATTGGGACAGCCAAGTGCAGTACTGGGAGCCTGCAAAGTGGATCGCCAAACTGCGTGACGTCAAAACCGACGACAACCTCCTCATCATGGACTGCAACATGGAGACCGGCCACGGCGGGGCTTCAGGCCGGTTCGAGCGCATCAAGGAAGTTGCGCTCGAGTACGCATTCATGTTCATGCTTGAAGGCATCGACGAGTGAGCGACATCCGGCGCTACCGCGTCTTGACGCGCGAAGAACTGGAAGGCCTGGAGCTGGAGTTTGCCCGCTTCTTAGCCTCCCAGGGCATGCCCGCCACCGAATGGGCCCGGGTGTCGTCCAAGGAGCCTGAAAAGGTGGAAGCTCTCATTTGGGAGTTCAGCACCATGTTCTGGGAAACCACCACGTCGCGCCTGACCTACCTCGAGCGAAACGACGGCGGAGACCAATGGTACTTCAAGTTTGGGGAAGATTCAGCGCAATTGCTGCGCATCGATCCCGAAGGCACCCAATTTCGAGGGGCCAAATCCTACCCCAAGGAAGCCCGCGGACAAGAGGTGTTCCTCATCTTGGAACAAGGCTCAACACCCGTTCCCGGGGAACGGCACGAAAACCTTGACAAGCTCTTTGGTGCGGCCCCCTGACCTCGCCGTCAGAACCACCCCATCCTGGCCATCCAGTCGGCAAAATCTCCCGCACTGAGGTCGAGGTGGTGGGCCACCAACCCCGCCTCCTCGGCACCCCGCACGTGCTGGATGCTGTCATCCAAGAACAACGTCTTGGTCGGGTTCAAGCCGTGGATTTTGCAGACGTGCAAAAACGTGGCAGGGTCCGGCTTTTTGACGCCCAAATCATGGCTGTAGTGCGCCACTTCAAAGGCGTCCCAAAAACGCGGTGCATCCGGCAACGAACGCTCCAAATCTTGCTCAAACTCGGCAGCGTGAATGGCGTTGGTGTTGCTTAGCAAAAACAACCGGGTCTGGGTGCCCAACCTTGCCACAAGCTCAGCCCGCTCTGCAGGCATGCCCGTCAAAATGCAGCACCACGCCTCATGCACTTGCGCCTCGGAAGTGCCCGGATTGCAGCGGCCCAAGAGGTGCCTGTAGAATGTGGCGCGGTCCATCTTTCCCGACTCAATAGCGTCGAACCAAGGCGATTGGGATGCCTGGTGGTAGAGTGAAGCAAACTCGGTGTCTCCAAGTGCGGCAAAGGCCTTGGATGGCGCGTCGTAATCAATGTCGTAGAGGACCCCTCCGAAATCCAGGATGACCGCGTCGAGGTCTTGCAGGCGCACAGACTCGTTCATGGCCCAATCAAAGGCGCTTCAACCATGCCTTCTCGTGGCCGCGGTCACGGGCGTCGGCCAGGGCTTCTCGTGCCTCACCTTCCGTGACGTAGCCTCCCAACGACACCACCGTCAACTGGTTGTGGGATTGAAAGTGCAAAGAAGACTCGAACCCTTCACGCTCGAGGGAAGCCGCCAAATTCAAGGCGTTGGATTCCACCGAGAAGGCCCCACCCACAATCAGAAAGTTGACTTGCTGAGCTGGCGTGTCCTCAACCACGTCGACCACGTCAACAGGTTCAGGCACCGGTTGGGTCACGGAGACCATGACACGCAGGCCACCCGCCCTGGGTACGCCCGCTTCCAAATCAAACTCCAACAACCCCTCCCACCCAGTGCGTTCCACGAATTCGGCCAAGCCTTCCGAAGGTTCCACCGCTTCCCCGACCTCCAACGCCGTGTGCGACGACGGCGCGTAGGTTGCCACCACAGGAGCTGAGTTCCACAAGGGGTTGGACCCCAACATGGTCTCTGAACCTGTGGGTTGAGAGAGCATCCAAGCCCCTCCCAACGTGACCGGAATGGCCACGGCCGCAGCGGCGCGTGCCAATTGGGTGCGCCATGGGACAGAAGTCTCCTCGCGCTGGGGCAACGCCACCACTTTTGGCTTCCGCTTGGGCTCCTCGGTGGTGGACATTGCAGCAGTGGCGGTCAAGGCCTCAAGCGGCGACAGCGCGATGCTGGCGTGGCCAAAAGAGCCGAGCACGCGCTCAAACTCCGCGTCGGCCACAAACCTCAAATGGGCATCGTCCTCTTGGTAGAGGCGGCCGAGGCCAGGGAGTTCGGCTGTTTGGCCTTCGTTCAACTGGGCCATCACAGTGTCGACCAAAGTCTCCACAGCCCGGATCGCTTCAGGGTAAGCCACGCCATGCTTGGCCATCAACTCGTTGGCCACGAGGCCGTCATTGGTGGTCAAACGCGGGTTGAAGAGCACGTCACGCGAAGGCGGGACAATCTGCTGTTGGGCTTCGTCGTACCAGGCCGAACGCGGATTGCACACAAAGCCACCCAACCCCGGAAGCATGACGCAATCGTGGTCCCAAAACATGCCAGGCAACACCTGAAGCACGTCAGTTGGAGTCAGCGGGGCAGCGTGACGAAGTGAATCCATGAGGGCAAGGTAAAATTCAGGCGCGGTCGTGCACAAACTTTCGTGCACTTTCTGCCCAGGTCAGCCAATCCAAGCATCACGCCCTCGGCAATTTGCCGTCATCTTAACAGAAAAACATGGCCCTCCAGCAGCAGTGGTCCTCCCTCCTGCTCAATGCGGACTTGGTAGAAATACATGCCGTCTGGCGCGTAGTGGTCCCCGCCGTCGACGTTGCCCAACCACGGATCTTCGGGGTCGGCAGATTCGAAAATGACCTCTCCCCACCGATTGAAGACCTTGATCCAAAACCCGCGCAAATCTTCGCCTTCGACCTTGAATACGTCGTTGATGCCGTCGCCGTCGGGGGTGAAGCTGTTGGGAACGTAGACCGGATAGAAGACGTCGACATAGGTGGAGTCTTGGCCAGAACATCCTGTCGAGTCCGAAGCCGTCAGCACGTACCATCCCGGTTCAAGCACGGTCAACACCGGCATAAGGCAGGTGTCGCAATCGACGTTCTCAGCCGGGGTCCAGTGCGCGCCCGTGCCTGCGGTGCTGCCCAGGAGCCGAACCTCATCCAACCAGGACACCTCGCGGTCCGGTCCGGCTTCGATGAACGGGGGCTGGGTCACGTACACCGTCACGTCGTCGCTCGCCGTGCATCCCTCGCTGTCCGTGACAAATACCGTGAACGTCTGGGTGAAATTGGGGAACACGGACGTGCTGCCGCTCCCGGCCGAAACCACAAGTTCCGAGGGCTGCCATTGGAACGTCGAGTTGGGGTCGTTCCCTGCGGCAGACACTTCGAAGGATTGGCCTCGGCACATCCCGCCGTCTTCGCTGGCGTAGGCTTCCGGCACCCGAACCTCCACCGTCATTTCGTCCGTTCCGATGCCGCATACGTTGGCGATGGCCACGCTGAATGTGGTCGTCTCCTCGGGCGAGCCGTACGGGAATTGCAAGCTGGCGTCGTTCACAAATTGTGCCGGGCTCCACAACCATTGGTCGCCTTCCGCCCCGGGCAACTGCAATCCAAATCCGTCGCAGATGCTCTCGGTCGGGTAGGTTTGGCCTCCCGGCGGCGCAGGCACCACCGTGATGGACACGCTCGCTTCATCAGAACAACCCAAATCGTCCGTGAGAAGCACGTTGTAAGTCACGCTCTGCGTCGGGGAAGCTTGCACGGCAATGGCGTTGGCGTTGTCGAGCCCCACCACCGGGAACCACTGGACGTTCGCCGCGCCTTCCGCGATGAGCGTCACTTCATCACCCAAGCAAATCTCAGCGTTTCCGGGAATCACATTGGCCACCACTTGCTGCACATTCACCTCGATGGACGCGCTCCCCTCACCGCATTCATTCAGGTCCGTCACGCTGTAAATAGAGGTGCCCAAAGGGGGCTCAAAGACTTGAACAGCTTGGGTCACGTCCTGCATGAATGCGTTCGCAGTCCACACCAAATCAGGCGATCCGTTCGCAATCAACTCCACCGCCTCGCCTGCGCACAGCGGCTCAATGGGCATGATGTTGGGGTTGGGTGGCGTTTGGATATTCACCTCCAGATTGGCGTCCACCGGCTCCAAGCATCCTGTCGGGTCGGTCACCGTCAAGATGACCTCGTACGACCCGGGTCCTGGGAACGTGTGGATCGGCTCGTACTCTGTGCTAACCTGGTTGTCGTCGAAGGTCCAAAGGTAATTGTACCCCGCCGTGGACGTGTTGTCGAACTCCACGTCTAGCCCGTCGCAAAGCACCCCCTGGGTGGCCACGTCGATGCCCACATTCAGCTCTCCCAACTCAAACTTGAACACCCCCAGGTTGCAATTGGGGCTGTCGTTGGTGGAGCTCCACGCCCCAGGCGTCGTGGGCAAGTCGCTGTTTCCCCCGCAACCCGCGCACATGGCTTGGTAGACCGTGCCGTCTTTGTCAAATCGCGAGGTGCCGCCGTCGACGTGCTCATTGCTCTCGTCACCCCCGAAATAGGTCGCATAATTCAAGTCGACACCCCCGGGGTCCATCACCCCCAGCCAAAAGTCCGAGTTGTCCGTGTCCAACTGGTAGCCCTCCCCCGTCACCGGCATGCCGCTGGTCCCAGACGTGAAAATGAATGGGCTTGAGTTGTTGGTGGCACCGCCCCAACCGCTCATGTACAACTCTCCGCAATCGCTCACAAGGAAGGCCGTGGGACTGATGTCGATGCTGTTAAAGTTGTTGGGGTCGCCCACCCGCGTGTGCCACACCAAATCGTCCAGCGCCGGCGTGAAACATGCCACAAACTGCCCTGCGGTAGGACTCTCATCGTACGTGCCGGCGGTGATGGGTTTGCCTCCGATGCTTTGGCCATAGATGTACACTTGACTGATGGGGTCGACCTGGACAAAGTACGCCTGGTCATAGTCGTTGGTCCCAAACAGCGTCGCCCCCGACGGCGCCCCTCCGCCCGTCGGATAACGGACCACAAACCCGTCGCACACGCCCCCAAACGAATCGTCGTCGGCGTTGGCCAGCGTCGGAAAGTTGCCTGACGACGTGCCGCCGCACACCACCGGCTCCCCACCGGGTGTGAATTGAATGCCGTACGCCGCGTCCTCCCCGTTCCCTCCCAGGAAAGTCGAAAATTCCAACGTGCTGAGGTCTTGCGAGAGCCGGAACACGACCGCGTCTGTTGAGCCGCCGCCGAAGGCCGGACTCGGCGAGTTCACTTGAGGAAAGTTGTCCGCCCCCGTGACGCTGGCCACCCAAGGTTTGTCGTCGGCATCGACGTTGATTTCCCCTCGGAACACGTCGCCGTAGTTGTAATTCAAGAAATCGCCGCGGTTCACACCTGAGGGGCCCGCCGACCCGCCAATGAACGTGGATGCCTCCAGCGTGCAGCCCGCATCCACGTCGCTGAACCGCATCACAAACAAGCTGGCCCCGTTGGACAATCCACCGCCACCAGGATAGTTGCAACAGGCATCCAAATTGACAGAAGGACCGTTGTTGTAGCTCGTGTCGAACGCACCGTCGGTGGTTGGGAAATCCGCCGCGCCTGTGGTGCCGAGGATGTAGATGGCGCCTTGGCTGTCCGAGACGATGCTCGAAGGCACGTCCAGGGCACCGCCCCCGAAGACCGTGCTGTACTCCAGCGCAGTCCCGTCCGCCGAAAAGACGGAGAACCCGCAGTCGAACGGCCCAGAGGCGAACGTCATGCCCGTGGAAATCGCGCCTGCCGTCGTCGGGTATTCCTCCATGTTCCCGTTCCAAAGCGCAGTGCCACCCAAGGCCCGCGCCTCGTCGTCGTAAGCCGCCGTGAAGCCCCAGTTGCTCTGTGTAGCGCCGATGTAGGTGGCGAACACGATGTCGGGGTCGATGACCAAGGGGTGGCCAGGATCGTGGTCGCCCACGGCAAAGGACACGGATGAGCCCTCCACCACATAGGCGACGTCCACCTCGCGCAACGAACCGTCCACGTCCTGGTAGGCGTAAGGCCTGCCCCACCGGGCCTCTGCCGTGGTGCCTAGCTGGAACGTCAGGCTCCCGTCGGCTTGCATGGTCAAGTCCACCCCTTCGTGGCGCACGGTCAGCGCGGTCAGGTCGGCGCCAGGTTGGACAATCCAATCCTCCTTCCAGCCCGGTCCAGGCAAGTCAGCTCGATCGCCCGGGGAACGGGGGCCTACACGCAAATCGATCCCTGGCCAAACGTCCAGCAACTTGAATCGGGTGGACGGCACAAGGCCCTCGGCCCACCGGTTGGGGTCGTTTCCTAGGTAATAATTGACTTTGTGCCCGGCCTCGGTCAGCGTTTGTCGCGTGGGATGCGGCTGGCTGCCCTCCCAATGGATGCGCCACGCGTGGCTGTGCAGGGTCGCATTGGGGTCGGAGGCGTCCAGGGCGCCGGTTTTTTCGTCCCCGTGGGCCCAAAGCTCGTCGTAGCCCTCGCCGGCCACCCACACCGCCATCCCTTGGTCTTCCATCCACGTGATGCCCCCAGCCCAGTCGGCCCGCATCTGCACAGGCGCGTCCCATTGGCCTTCGTTGGGGATCCAGTCCTGGGCCCAAGTGGCAGGGCCGAGGCCCAGCAAGCACGCCACCCACACCATCGTTCGGAACACCGAGGCTCGTGGGCTCAATGCGAGGCGGGTTTGGATGGGAACCGATTGCAGCATCACAACGAAAGTACGCCACTGAAGAACGCCCGGTCGGCACGGAAAGGTGCGCGGAAGGTCAAGGGGTCCTCAGGAGAGCTCGTCGCTGAGCAAGCGCATCTCGATGGACGGCGCCATTTTCTCGTGCAGGATGCGGTACACAGCCTCGGCGATGGGGATGTCGACCTCGAACTTTTGGTTCATGCCGTGGATGCCTTGGGAACCTGTGAACCCTTCGGCGACCATGTCCATTTCCAGGATGGCCGATTTCACCGTGTATCCCTTGCCAATCATCGTACCGAGGGTCCGGTTCCGGCTGTGGGGGCTGTACGCCGTGACGAGCAAATCGCCGAGGTAGGGGCTGCCCTTGACGTCGCGGTCGACCTCGTGGACCGCGGCCAAGAACCGCTTCATCTCCTGGCTGGCGTTGCTCACCAGGACGCTGATGAAATTGTCGCCGTAGCCCAAGCCGTGAGCGATTCCCGCGGCAATGGCATACACGTTTTTCAGGACAGCGGCGAGCTCGGCGCCGACAACGTCGTGGGTGGTTTGGACGCGGATGTAGCGGGTCTCGAGCAGCTCAGCGAACGCCTCGGCATGGTCGAGGTTGGGGCAAGCCACGGTGAGGTAGCTGAGTTTTTCGCGGGCGACTTCCTCGGCGTGGCAAGGACCGCAAATCATCCCAATGTTCTCGTACGGCAGCCCAAACTCTTTGTGCAAGTAGCGCGCGGGGATGCTGTCGTATTCGGCCACCATGCCCTTGATCGCCGAAAAGACCACCTTGGAGGCAAGGCCCTGGATGTCGCGCTGCCGGAACACGTCGTTGAGGTAAAGGCTGGGGATGGCGACCACCAACACATCGCATGCGTCCACCACGGATTGCATGTCCATGGTCACCCGCAGTTTGGCGATGGGCAAGCTGATGCTTTGGCTGTGGCGGGGATTGTGGCCGTACTGCTGAAGCTCGGTGGACGTCTCCTCGCTGCGCACCCACCAGTGAAGGGTGTCCACGTTGGTGCACAGCATCTTGGCGATGGCTGTGGCCCAACTTCCGCTGCCGAGAATCCCCACGTTCATGGCGGCAAAGGTAATCGCCTCGGCTTGGGCTGTCTGAAGGCACGGCGTACCTTCGCGCGCGAATCCCGGCCCAGCCGGAGGAACCCAAGGAACCATGAGCGACGACGGATTGAAGAAAATCATCAGCCACGCCAAGGAGTACGGCTTTGTCTTTCCCAGCAGCGAGATCTACGACGGCTTGAGCGCCGCCTACGACTACGGCCAACTCGGCAGCGAGCTGAAGAACAACATCAAGCAGTACTGGTGGACAGCCATGGTGCGCATGAACGAGAACATCGTTGGCATCGACTCGGCCATCTTCATGCATCCCATGACCTGGAAAGCCTCCGGACACGTGGATGCCTTCAACGACCCGCTCATCGACAACAAAGACAGCAAAAAGCGCTACCGCGCCGATGTGCTGATCGAGGAGCACATTGCCAAGATCGAGGGCAAAATCAACAAAGACGTCACCAAGGCGGCCAAGCGGTTTGGCGACGACTTCGACGAGGCGCAGTTCCGCAGCACCAACCCCCAGGTGCTTCGCCGCCAGGGTGACATCGACGGCATCAACGCCAAGTTCAAGGCGGCGATGGACGCGGAGGATTTGGGCGCCGTCAAGACGTTGATTGAGGATTTGGGCATCACCTGCCCAGTAAGCGGCTCCAAGAACTGGACGGACGTGCGTCAGTTTAACTTGATGTTCAAGACCGAGCTCGGCGCCGTCAGTGGCGACTCTGGCGCGGTGTACCTCCGTCCTGAAACGGCACAGGGCATCTTCGTGAATTACCTGAACGTGCAGAAGAGCGGACGGATGAAGCTTCCGTTTGGCATTGCTCAAATCGGCAAGGCTTTCCGCAACGAAATCATCGCACGCCAATTCATTTTCCGAATGCGGGAGTTTGAGCAGATGGAGATGCAATTCTTCATCAAGCCCGGCACCCAAGCCGAGTGGTACAGCCACTGGAAAGAGGCCCGAATCAAGTGGCACAAGGCCCTGTGCCTCGGCGAGGAGAACTACCGATTCCACGACCACATCAAGCTGGCGCACTACGCCGACGCCGCATGCGACATCGAGTTCAACTTCCCCATGGGCTTCAAGGAGCTCGAGGGCATCCACTCCCGCACGGACTTCGACCTCAAGCAACACGAAGAATTCAGCAACAAAAAGCTGCGCTACTTCGACCCGGAAACCCAAGAGAGCTACGTGCCTTGCGTGCTGGAGACCTCGATCGGGTTGGACCGCATGTTCTTGGCCGTGCTCAGCAGCGCGCTCCGCGAGGAGACGCTGGAGGATGGCAGCACACGCACAGTGATGCGCATTCCGTTTGGACTGGCCCCGGTGAAAGCTGCCGTGTTGCCGCTCATCAAGAAGGACGGCTTGCCAGAAAAAGCGCGCGAGGTTCTGGCAAAGCTGCAGCTTCATCACAACGTCCAATACGACGAAAAGGACGCCATCGGTCGTCGCTACCGTCGCCAGGACGCCATCGGCACGCCGCTCTGCATCACGGTCGACCACGACACCCTTGAGGATCACGCCGTGACGGTGCGCAACCGTGACACCATGCAGCAGGAGCGAATTCCGATTGCAGAACTGAACACGCACGTGGACGAGTTGGTCAGCATGGCCTCCTTGTTCACGGCATGACCCTTCGCCCCGACCACTCTCCAGACTTCAAGAACATGACCCTGAACGACCTCGACCTCCAAGGCAAGCGCGCGCTGGTGCGCGTGGACTTCAACGTCCCTCTCGACGACACCCAACAGATCACCGACGACACCCGCATCCGCCGGGCCGTGCCCACCATCCAAGCGTTGTTGGACGGCGGCGCCTCTGTCGTGCTCATGAGCCACTTGGGCCGGCCAAAAGGGCCAAGCGAAGAGCTGTCGCTCAAGCATGTGGTCGGACGCCTGTCCGAGCTGCTGGGCCGGCAAGTGAAGTTCGCCGACGACTGTGTGGGCGACCAAGCTCTTGACGTCACCCAAGGCCTCGAGCCTGGCGAGGTGGCGCTGTTGGAGAACCTGCGTTTCCATGGCGAAGAAAAGGCCGGTGATGAGTTCTTCGCAGGCCAACTCGCCGAGAACGGCGACGTGTACGTGAACGACGCATTTGGGACCGCCCACCGCGCCCACGCATCCACTGCAGTCATTGCGAAGTTCTTCCCAGAGGACAAGGCGTTTGGTCTGCTGATGCAAGGAGAAGTGGAGGCCCTCAACAACGTGCTTTCGACGCCAGCCAAGCCCCTGCTTGCCATCATTGGAGGTGCCAAGGTGAGCAGCAAGCTGAGCATCCTAGAGAACCTGGTGGACCGCGTGGACAAGCTGATTGTGGGAGGGGGCATGGCTTACACCTTCGTGAAGGCGCAAGGCGGAAGCATCGGCACCAGCTTGGTGGAAGACGACATGCTGGACAAGGCGCGCGCCATTCTTTCCAAGGTAGAGGCTGCAGGAACGGAAATGCTTCTCCCGATCGACACGTTGTGCGCAGACGACTTCGCCCCAGATGCCAACACGGAAGTTCACCCCACCGACGCCATCCCTGACAAGTGGATGGGCTTGGACATCGGACCTGAGACGCGCGAGCGCTTTGTGCAAGCCGTACTGACAAGCCGGACGATTCTTTGGAATGGACCCATGGGCGTGTTTGAAATGAATGCGTTTGCCGGGGGCACCAACGACGTGGCTTCGGCATTGGCCAAGGTCACCGCAGAGCACGGCGCCTTCACGCTGATCGGCGGAGGCGATTCTGTGGCGGCCATCAACAAGGCTGGACTCGCCAGCGACGTGAGCTACGTCAGCACAGGCGGCGGGGCCATGCTCGAGGTGCTGGAAGGCAAGACTTTGCCTGGAATCGCGGCCATCGAAGCCTAAGGCCTTTCCGCAAGAAGCGCGCCATCAGGGCGTGAGGATGTCCTTCATCACGAACGTGCTCTGCACTGTGGCGATGTTGGGCATGGCTGCAAGGCGCTGGGTGATGAACCGGTGGTACGCGTCCATGTTGGCAACCTCCACCTCCACCAAGTAATCGAAGTCCCCAGTGAGGTGGTAGCATGCGCGCACCTCCCGGTGACGGCCAATCTCGCCCTCGAATTCCTCCAACAACTCCCGTTCGTGAAGCTTCAGCGACACGTTGCAGTACGCCCGAATCTCCTTGCCCAGCTTCTTACGGTCGACTCGCACAGTGTAGCCAGTGATCACACCTTGGTCCTCCAGCCTTTTGACGCGGGTGAATGCAGCGCTCCGGCTCAACCCTGTGAGCTCGCTGAGGTCTTGCATGCTTGACCGCCCGTCAAACTTCAAATGCTCCAAAATCGCGTGGTCAAGTGCGTCCATGAGGTTCAGATGTTCTCCTTTTGTCCTGATTTTACATTCCTAAACAAAACAAATGTCGCATATTTTGCCTAATTATCTCAATTTGTTCTGTTTCATTTGACATGAAGCGACAAATGTCGGAACCTTCTGGGCATGAAGACGCGTCTTGAAACCCGTGCCATGTTCGCGGGATACCGGCCTGAGGAGGCCAACATGGCGGTGAAGCCGCCTTTGCACCCTGCATCCACCTTTGTGTTCCCAGACGCCCGCACCGGCGCCGCCCACATGGAAACGGCGTACGGCGTGGAAGGCGCCGAGACCCCGCCAGACGGGTTCATCTACAGCCGCTTGGGCAATCCCACCCTCCGGATGGCGGAAGCGCGCCTTGCCGCATGGGACGACAGCGAAGACTCGGCCTTGTTTGCCAGCGGCATGGCCGCCATCAGCACCACCCTCTTGGCGTGGTCTAGTACCGACCGCCCAGTTTGGTACGTCGGGCCCTTGTACGGCGGCACGCACCATTTCTTGGACGAAGTCATGCCCTCCATGGGTCGCGAAGTGCGCCAGCTGGAAGGGTTGGAGAGATTGGACCTCGATTTGATCGCCACGGGCGGCAAGCTGCCCGGCATCATCTACCTCGAAACGCCTGCCAACCCCACGATGCAAATCCAGCGCATCCGGACGGCGGCCGAATGGGCGGCCACCCACAGCACCGAGTCACACCGCATCCTGGTCATGGTGGACAACACGTACTTGGGGCCCGTGTTGCAGCGTCCCTTGGAAGAGGGGGCGGACGTCGTGCTGTACTCGGCCACGAAATACCTCGGCGGCCACAGCGACCTGATCGCCGGCGGCGCCTCAGGTACGGCGGAAGCCATCGCCAAAGTGAAAGAATTCCGCACGTTCCTCGGCGGCATGATCGACCCGCACACGGCGTGGATGCTCGCGCGCTCCATGGAGACCCTCCATGTGCGCATCGAACGCCAGCAAGAAAACGCAGGGCTGCTCCTGGCGTACTTGCGTGAGATGTGCGGCGCGGATGCGGTCAAATCGGCGTGGGTGGAAGACCTCACCGCCATGGGCGAAGACGCCTCAATCGCACAAGCCCAACAAAAAGGCGGTGGCTCCATGGTGGGCTTGACCGTCCCGGGCGGCCGCGAAGGCGCGTTTGCGTTCCTCGACGCCCTGAAGTTGTTCAAACTCGCCGTGAGCCTGGGCTCCACCGAGAGCCTCGCCGAGCACCCTGCAAGCATGACCCATGCCGGCGTGCCGGTCGCAACGAAGGAGTCACTTGGCATCACCGAAGGCTTCGTGCGGCTGTCGGTAGGCTTGGAGCATCCCGAGGATTTGATCGCCGACGCCACCCAAGCTTGGAAAGTCGCCTGCGAGGTGGCGAACTTGCCTGTGTGAGATTCATCCTTGCCACTTTCCTGA
>MDSV01227032.1_pt1 | contig 14289 bp, 15 predicted proteins | sample 810851 | NCBI WGS metagenome assembly MDSV01 (sample SAMN05326640, study PRJNA326480) | marine metagenome | isolation source: seawater | place: Atlantic Ocean: North East | collected 2012 | reverse complement strand
TCTAGACAATTAATTAATCATGGCCATGTAAGAGTTAATGGTAAAAAAGTAAATATTTCTAGTTATCAAGTAAAAGAAGAAGACAGTATTGAAATAAGAGATAAATCAAAACAGCTTGCTTTGATAGATATTGCTTTAGCGAATAAAGAAAGAGAAGTTCCTGAATACTTGCAGCTAGACGAAAAAAATAAGAAAGTTAAATTTGTAAGAATTCCTAAGTTTGAAGAGGTTCCTTATCCAGTGGTTATGGAGCCAAATCTTGTAATTGAATATTATTCTAGATAATTAACTTTATTTTTTAAAAGTTATATTTTTACTTTCAAGAAGACTTGCTAACTCACCGTTCTCATACATTTCTTTAATTATATCGCAACCACCTATAAATTCATTTTTAACATATAGTTGTGGTATAGTTGGCCAGTCACTATAAACTTTAATTCCTTCTCTTATGCTTTGATTTTCTAAAACGTTTACACTTTTAAAATTTAATTCAAGAATTTTAAATATATTTACTACTGCCATTGAAAATCCACATTGAGGTGCATCAGGTGTACCTTTCATAAATAGACAAATTTCGTTACTTTCTATTTCACTTTTTATTAAATCATTTGTTTGTTGATCCATTTAATTCTCCTTTGTTTTAATTGCTAACGCATGTAGCTCATTACCCATTTTGCCTTTTAATGAATTATAAACCATTTTATGTTGTTCTATCTTACTTTTACCAGAAAATTGGTTTGATGTAACTGTGGCAGAGTAATGATTACCATCACCAGCTAAATCTTGTATTTCGATAGTTGCATCGGGCATAGCTTCTTTTATTAACTTTTCAATTTCTTTTAAATCCATTGCCATTAGTTATCCATATAATTATTTAACCAATATTTATGTACATCTGATAATTCTTCAATAGGTAACTTTATATCATCCTTAAAAGTTAACATTTTTTCATCGATTACTCCCAATTCATCATAATGAATCGAATTATTGTTTAATATTTCACTAACTTTTTTTATATTATCCTTTGTTATTTCTACTATATATCTTCCTTGATCTTCACCAAAGAAATACTCAAATTTATTTATTAAGCCTTTTAAAGAGTTAATTTTAATACCTTTTTTTCCTTTAATGCACATTTTAGAAACTGATGTTAAAATACCGCCTAGAGAAACATCATGACAGGAAACGATCAAATCTAAATCTATTAATTTTAAAATTGTTTCTCCAATATTTTTTTCATTAAATAAATTAATACTTGGAGGAGGACCCTTTTTTTCATTTAATAATTCCTTTGCAAAAACACTTTGATCTAAATGTCCTTCGGTTTTACCAATAACATAAACAATATTTCCTTGTTTTTTAAAATTCATTGTGATCATTTTTTTATAATCTTTAATTAGACCTACACCTCCAATGGCTGGAGTTGGCTTAATGCCTTTATCATTTGTTTCATTGTAAAATGATACATTTCCAGACACAACAGGAAAATCTAAATATTTACTTGCTTCTGAAATTCCATCAACACATTCAACAAACTCGCCCATATTTTTTTCTTTTTCAGGATTTCCAAAATTTAAACAATTTGTAATAGCAATTGGTTTAGCTCCGACAGAAATTAAATTTCTCCAACTTTCACAAACAACTTGTTTACCTCCCGTAATTGGGTGAGAAAAGCAATAAGACGCAGATGAATCTACTACTGCTGCCACTGCTTTATTGGTACCATGTATTCTTACGACTCCTGCATCGCCGCCAGGCTTTTGTATCGTGTCACCCATAACTGTATGATCATATTGATCCCATATCCATTTCTTCTCTGAAATATTAGGAACGCTTAAAATTTTTTTCAAACAATCAGATATATTCAAAGTTTCTAAGTCATCTTTTTTAAATTTTAATTTTTGAGGTAATTTGGTTTTCTTCCACTTTCGATCATACATTGGAGAATTTTCTGCCAACAAATCTATTGGAATTTCTGCAACTTTTTTATTTTCAAATATTATTTCAATTTTTTTAGAATTTGTAGTTTTGCCTATTATTGCAAAATCTAAATTCCATTTTTCAAATATTTTTTTTGCATGATTTTCTTTCCCTTTTTCTAAAACTATTAGCATTCTTTCTTGACTCTCTGAGAGCATAATATCGTAAGGTGTCATTTTTTCTTCTCTACAAGGCACTTTGCTTAAATCTAATTCAATACCTAATTTTCCTTTAGATGCCATTTCAATGCTTGATGAAGTTAATCCTGCTGCACCCATATCTTGAATTGAAATAATTGAGTTATCAGACATTAACTCTAAACATGCTTCTAATAATAATTTTTCTGTAAAAGGATCTCCAACTTGAACTGTAGGTTTCTTTTCTTCTATTTTATCATCAAAAGTTGCCGAAGCCATGCTAGCTCCATGAATTCCGTCTCTTCCTGTCTTTGAACCAACGTATATTACTGGCTTATTTATACCCGCTGCTTTTGAATAGAATATTTTATTTTTGTTAACCAAACCTATTGTCATTGCGTTAACTAAAATATTACCATTATAAGATTCATCAAAACATGTTTGTCCTGCAATTGTTGGTACACCAATACAATTACCGTATCCTCCAATACCTTTTACTACCCCGCGTAATAAATTTTTTGTTTTTTTATGCTGCGGTGACCCAAAGTGAATAGAGTTTAGATTAGCGATAGGTCTTGCTCCCATTGTAAAAACGTCTCTCATTATTCCTCCTACTCCTGTAGCCGCTCCTTGGTATGGCTCAATAAAAGAAGGGTGATTATGACTTTCAATTTTGAATACAATTGCATCATCATCTCCGATATCTATTACTCCAGCATTCTCTCCTGGTCCCTGAATAACTTGTTTTCCTTTAGTATGAAGTTTTTTAAGATGTTTTCTTGATGATTTATATGAACAGTGTTCATTCCACATTGCTGAAAAAATACCCAATTCAGTAATATTAGGTATTCTTTTTAATAATTCACAAATTTTTGCAAATTCCTCTTTTTTTAATCCATGTTCTACAGCAATAGCTTCTGTAACTTCCATTATCTAAAGTTTCCTATAAGATTTTCAAAAAACAAAGATCCATCTTCACCAGAAAGATATTTATCTATCATTCTTTCGGGGTGGGGCATCATTCCTAAAACATTTTTTTTATCATTAAAAATACCTGCAATATTTTTTAATGCACCATTTGGATTATTTTCATCATTTTCTAAACCTTTTTGATCACAGTATGTAACGGCGATTTGATTATTATCTTCTAAAGATTTTATTTCATCTTTTGAACAAAAATAATTTCCTTCGTTATGAGCTATATGGAGTTCTAGAATATCTTTTTTAATATTATTAAAATATTTATTTTTCTTATCTTTAACTTTAACATGAACATTTTTACATATGAAATTTAAATATTTATTTTGCTGCAATATTCCTGGTAATAAACCAGTTTCTGTTAAAATTTGAAAACCATTGCATACACCCAAAACAAGTCCACCAGACTTAGCAAAATTTATAACTGATTTAATTATATTTGATTTAGATGCTATGCTCCCACACCTTAAATAATCTCCATAAGAAAAACCTCCAGGAAGTACAATTAGATCACTTTTAGGAATTGATTGATCGTTGTGCCATATCATTTGATTTTTAAAACCAAATTTTTTTAAAGCAACATCCATATCTCTATCGCAATTTGAACCTGGAAAAATAATTACAGATGATTTCATTAATTTTTAAACGATTTTGTAATCCTCTATAACTAAATTTGCTAATAGTTTTTTACACATATCGTCAACTAATGATTTTGCTTTAGTTTCATCATTTTCTTTAACTTCAATCTCAAAGAATTTTCCTTGTCTTACATCACTTACATTGTCAAAATTCATACCATTCAATGTTTGTTGAATAGCTTTTCCTTGTGGATCAAGAACTCCATTTTTTAAAGTTACAATTACTTTAATTTTCATTATTTTTTTTTAATTTTAACAGCTTTAGGTTTCGGAAATTTTATAGGTCTTATATTTGTTTGTTCGTGAAGAATATTTAATCTTTTTGCTACTTCTTGATATCCTTCTATTAGATTACCAAGATCTTTTCTAAATATATCTTTATCGAGTTTCTTTTCTGTAGATGAGTCCCAAAGCCTACATGTATCAGGACTTATTTCATCTGCTAGAATTATATTGTTATCTTGACCCGATCTTCCAAATTCTAATTTAAAATCAACAAGTTTTATCCCAACACCTCTAAACATTCCTTGTAAAAAATCATTTATTCTTTTGCATTGATCATTGATTAATTCTAACTCCATTATATTCATCCAATTAAATGATAATATATGTTCACGACTTACCAAAGGGTCTCCTAAATCATCATTTTTTAAACAATATTCAATTAAGGGATAATCTAAAACTGTTCCTTCTTCTATTCCAAGTCTTTTTGTTAATGAACCTGTAGCAATATTTCTTACAACAAATTCAATAGGTATAATCTCAACACTTTTTACAAGCTGTTCTCTCATATTAATTCTTTTAACAAGATGGTTTTTTATTCCTATTTCATTTAAGTTTGAGAGAATATGTTCTGAAATTCTATTATTTAAAATTCCTTTTCCATCTATTGTTGCCTTTTTTTGATTATTAAAAGCAGTTGCATCATCTTTAAAATGTTGAATTACTAAGTTTTTTTCAGGTGAGGCATATATAATTTTAGCTTTACCTTCATATATTTTTTTTCCTTTTTTCATTATTAAAAAACTCTTCTAAATATGTAGTTAATGTTTTTGAAATGTTTATTATACGTAAAGATTTTATCAATTTTTTTTTCGCTAATTTTATTAGTTATTATTTTATCTTTCTTTACAAGATTTTTTAAATCAATATTTTTAGAGAAACTTGCCTTGGCGTGACTTTGAATTAATCTATATGCTTTTTCTCTAGGCATACCTGTTTTAGTTAATTCCAACATCATTTCTTGAGAAAAAACTAAACCTTTAGTTATATTTAAATTTTTCAGCATTGTTTTTGGATATATAATCATCTTATCTAATACATTTGCTAGCCTTGATAATGCAAAGTCTAGGGTAATATTTGCATTTGGACCTATATTTCTTTCTACACTTGAATGCGAAATGTCTCTTTCATGCCATAGAACTATATTTTCTAATGATGGAATAACATACCCTCTTACTATTCTTGCAAGTCCGGTTAGATTTTCACTTAAAATTGGATTTTTTTTATGAGGCATTGCAGAAGATCCTTTTTGATCTTTTGAAAAAAATTCTTGTAATTCGTAAACTTCAGTTCTTTGCAGATGTCTTATTTCAGTTGCTACCCTTTCAACCGATCCTGCAATTATACCCAAAATAGAGAAATAATGTGCATGTCGATCTCTTGGTATAACTTGAGTTGATATAGGCTCAGGTTTCATTTTTAGTTTTTTTGCAACATAAAGTTCAACTTTAGGATCAATATTTGCAAAAGTACCAACTGCACCTGAAATTGCGCAAGTAGAAATATTATCAACTGCATCTTCTAATCTTTTTTTATTTCTTTTAAATTCTTCATAAAAAGATGCTAATTTTAATCCAAAGGTTAAAGGTTCAGCGTGAATGCCATGGCTTCTGCCTATGCAAGGAGTAAATTTATATTTTTTTGCTTGTTTTTTTAAAACTAATAAAATTTTATCTATGTCTTTAATTAATATTTTTCCTGATTGAGTTAATTGTAAGTTAAAACTTGTGTCCAAAACATCCGAAGACGTCATACCTTGATGTAAATATCTAGCTTTAATTCCTGCTTGTTCTGTAATCGAAGTCAAAAAAGCTATTACGTCGTGTTTAACTTTAGACTCAATATCGTGAATTCTTTTAACTTTAATCTTTGCCTTTTTTTTGACAATTGATGATACACCTTTCGGTATTATTTTATATTTTTCCATTGCTTCTGCTGCAGCAATTTCTACATCTAACCAGATTTTATATTTATTTTCTTCTGACCAGATTTGTACAAGTTCTTTTCTAGAGTATCTTGATATCATTTATTATATGGAGGCTTTCTATAACCTTTAACAGATTCTGTAAAAATTTCATAAGAATCTTCTGTTATTCCTAACGTATGCTCAAATTGTGCTGATAAAGATTTATCTTTTGTAACAGCTGTCCATCCGTCATTTAAAACTTTTACATCGAATTTTCCAGCATTTATCATGGGTTCAATTGTAAATGTCATTCCAGACTTTAGCTCAATTCCAGTATTTTTTTTGCCATAGTGTAATATGTTTGGTGGTTCATGAAAAATATTACTTATTCCATGACCACAGAAATCTCTTACAACTGAAAAACCTTTATCTTCAACATAAGATTGAATTTCAAAACCAATATCTCCCAATTTTATTCCAGGTTTAAGAATTTTTATTGCCTTCATCATCGATTCATAAGTTGTATCAATTAAATTTTTTGCTTTTATTGACATATCGCCAACTGTAAACATTCTGCTAGTATCTCCATAATAATCATTAACTATTGCGGTAACGTCTATATTAATTGCATCTCCTTCATTTAATATTCTATCTGAAGGTATTCCATGACATACAACATGATTTAAAGATGTGCATAATGATTTCTTAAAACCTCTGTAGTAAAGAGGTGCTGAGTGTCCACCATTATCTCTGATGAATTCATAACTTAATTGGTCAATTTTATCTGTTGATATTCCAGGTTTTACAAAATCTGTAAGCATGTCTAAAGTTTGTGATGCTAACTTTCCTGCAATCCTCATTTTTTCAAATTTTTCAGTATAACTATTCATCTATAATTTTAATTTTTTTTTCAATTTTAATTTCTTTAGAACTTAAAAAGCACCTATAAGCTATAAAATTAACTCCCGCTTTTTTTGCTTCTATATAATTTTTATAGTAATTAGCATCCACGTCTTTAGCTATTTTAAATTCATTTATATCCTGAATTTGAGTTAAAAATAAGACATATGCTTTGTATCCTTTTTTAATAGAATTAATTAACATTTTTAAATGTTTAGACCCTCTTGTGGTTATAGCGTCAGGAAATTCAGCGATATTTTCATCTCTTAATAAAGTAACATTTTTGACCTCTAGAATTTTATTATCACAAATAAAATCAAATCTAGTATCATCTGAGTATTTAAATTCAGCTTTTATTTTTTTTATCGATTTAAATTCATCAATTAATTTGTTATTTAAAGCATGCTCAACAATTCTGTTAGCTCTATGAGTATTTACACCAATAATTTTTTTTTTAACCTTAATCATTTCAAGAGTAAATTTTAATTTACGCTTTGGATCATTATGCTTGGATATCCAAACATTATTACCTTTTTCAAGAAGACCCATCATAGATCCTGTGTTTGGACAATGAGCAACAAGAATTTTATTATTTACTTCTATATCAGTGAAAAATCTTTTATATCTTCTGATTAATTTGCCTTTAATTAAACTATTGGTAAATTTCATTTTAACTTATTTATATTTGTAAATGACAAATAAAAAAGAAATAATTGCTGGAATAATTATTATTGGTAATGAAGTATTATCAGGAAGAACAAAAGATATTAATACTAGCACAATAGCTATCTGGTTGAATTCTTTAGGAATTGAAGTGAAAGAGGTCAGGGTAATACCTGATGATGAAGCAATTATTATAGAAACAGTAAATACTTTAAGAAAAAAATATAATTATATTTTTACCACAGGTGGAATTGGACCAACACATGATGATATAACGGCACAATCAATTTCTAACGCATTTAATCTAGAATATGGTTTTCACAAGGAAGCATTTTCAATATTGGAAAATTATTATAATCCAGGAGAATTTACTGAAGGTAGACAAAAAATGGCTAAGATGCCTACCTCAGCAAAATTAATTATAAATCCTTCTAGTGGTGCTCCCGGATTTTATGTTGAAAATGTTTTTTGTTTACCTGGAGTTCCATCTATCCTTAAATCAATGTTAGGTGGATTGAATAATGTTTTAGTCGGAGGTGATTTGGTTTTAAGCAAAACATTAAATTTAAGAACGGTTGAGAGTGAAATTGCTAAATCGCTATCAGAAGTTCAAAATAAAAACAATGATGTTGAAATTGGAAGCTATCCTTTTTTTAGAGCAGGAAAATTAGGTGTTTCTATAGTACTAAGATCCACTGATCAAAAAAAGATTGATCATTGTTGTGATCAAATATTAAATTTTGTTAAAATTAAAGATATTGAAATATTAAGGGAAATCTAATGCTTTATTTTGCTTATGGAAGTAACCTTAATCATTTTCAAATGAAGAGACGTTGTAAAGATTCCTCTTTTTTAAAAAAATTTGAACTTAAAGGATATAGACTAAATTTTAGGAGCAAATACAGAGTTGCTGATATCGAAAAAAAAAAGAATTTTTCAGTTCAAGGTGCTTTATATCAATTATCTAAAAGTGACGAAAAGAAACTAGATTTATATGAGGACTTTCCAATTCTTTATAAGAAAATATATTTTAATTATTATAACAAAAAAGTAATGACTTATATTATGGAAAAAAAGACTGAGTTTAGATATCCAACTGTACGATACCTTAATGTAATTAAGCAAGGTTATAAAGATTGTAAACTAGATAAAAAATTTTTAACAAAAGCACTTAACCCAGTTAAATAATGAAAAGTTCTAAAATATTCACAAAGGGTGTTTTAGATGTTTTGCCTCTTTTAATACCTGTTGTTCCATTTGGATTAATAATTGGAGTTGTAGGTATAGAACTTGGTTTTAGTCCAATAATGGTTTATGCGACATCTTTAATTGTTTTTTCTGGATCTGCTCAGATTGTTCTTTTTCAACTTGTATCAGGTGGAGCTTCACCAATTATAACATTAACCTCAGTAGGTGTTACAAATTCTAGACATTTTTTATATGGAGCTGTTCTATCAGAATATTTAGAAGATCTGAGTACATTATGGAAAGCATTTTTGTCATATTTTTTAGTAGATCAATCATTTGCTCTTTCACAAATATTTTTTAAAAAAAATAGTTCACTTAAAAATAAGCATTACTATTTACTAGGCTCAGGTTTTACATTATGGCTTACATGGCAAATTTCATCATTAATAGGAATTTTTTTAGGTGCTATTGTACCAGAAGCATTAGGTTTAAAATTTGCAATTCCACTTACATTTTTATCGTTAATAATTCATGAATTTAGGAAACCCGATCACTTGTTGGTAATTTTTGTTTCTGGCACTTTAGCAACATTATTTTATGACATACCTTTTAAAGCATATATAATTCTAGCCACATCTATTGCCTTAGTTGTGGCAACAATTTTAATAAATATAAAGTTTAAAAAAAAATGAATTGGTTAATAATTTTTTTTTCAGGTCTCATTACTTATTTTCTTAGATTTTCAATGATATCTTTTATAAAAAAAGATATGCTAAGCACCAAGACAAAGCTTGTGCTAAGCTATGTTCCGTCAGCCGTCTTCCCTGCTATAATTTTTCCAGCAGTTTTATTAGAAGATACTGGGTTATTTGTTAATTATAACGACCCAAAAATTATTGCTATCTTGGTAGCAATAATTGTAGGTTTTTTCTCCAAAAAAATAATTGCAACAATTCTTTCAGGATTGATTTCATATTGGATTATAATTTTTTTATTTTAAAAATTTAAATATTTATTTAAACAATTCATTTATATATTTTTTAGAAGAAAAATATTTAGCTCCTTCATTAGTTAAATGACCTGTATCCAGGTAAATTTTATAACCGTTTTCAGTTAATATCTTGCATGATGTATTTATTTTATCACACAATAGTTCGCTTTTTTTTAATAGCTTTATATTATTTTTGTTTGCTATTTCTTCTAATGTTTTATTTACAAGCGTAGAATTTTTTAATTGTGCAAAAGCATTTTTCTCTAACTGTGCCATTTCCTCAACATTAGGTATTCTTTTGTTTTTAAAAACAAAATAATCTAATTCATTAAAATTATATTTAGTTTTTTGATCAAAAATTAAAGTATTATCAATTATTAATACATTTTTATTATCATTTTTTAATTTATTCAGAATATCATTAATAACTGTTAAATCTTTCTCATACCATTTAGTTGCTAATATGATTTTATTTGAAGAATTATATAATTCAGTATAGTTATTTTTTTTTTCATTACTGCATTCATCGCATCCGTTTAAAAATAACCAAAATTCATATACTTGACTAAAAGGTCTTAAAAAAAGATATTTTTCGTTTAAATAATCATTTCTCGATAAAATATTTAAATTATCATCAGCATGAGAATTTCCAACTATTAAGATTTTTTCCTTATCTAATAAGTGATTTTCATTATAATAATCTATAAGATATTTTTTTCTTAAATCACTATCTATCTTTGGATCTAAATTATAATAATTTGTAATATTGTATCTGCTCATAAATCCGTTGCTATTTATTGCTTTAATTGAAAAAACAACAATTATTGCGGTTAAAATAAAAATAAAAATTAAAACTTTATTGAAGCTAATATTTTTATTTCTGAACGTTTTTTCAATAAATAAATACGAAGCTATTGATAAGGGAATTGTTAAAAGGCAAATTAATATTTTTTTAAACAAATCATTGTTTGAAAATTCTGAAATGGAAATTAAAGTAAATATCGGATAATGCCATAAATATAAGGAAAACGAAATTAAACCTATGTAAACAAAAAATTTATTTGAAATAAATTTGTAAAACAATGAATTTTCATTTTTATACCAAATTATTAAACATGTGCCTAATATGGGTATAAGAGTTTCAAATGAGGGATGTCTAGTTTTTTCGCTAAAAAATATAAATGAACATATTATTAGTATAAAACCAAATAAAGGTAATATTTTTTCTAAATTATTGTTCTTTAATTTTTTTTCTTTATCAATTTCCATGAATGCTAAAATTGACCCTGGAATGAATTCGAATATTCTAAATAAAGTTATATAAAATATTTCACTCTTGTGGTGTATCGTTCCTATTCTAGCCGAAATAAGACTTATAAAAAATAAAATAGAAAAAATTATAATAAAATTTTTTTTATTTTTTAAATAAACAATTGAAATGATAAAAGGGAATAAAATATAAAATTGTTCTTCAACAGCTAGTGACCATGTATGAAGCATGCCCTGAAATATAATTTCAGGAGTAAAATATTCAGCGTTAATTATTAAAAAAAAATAATTTGAAATTAGACCTAAAGCATAAAGAATTGATTTAGAAAAACTAATTAATTCTGTTGGCAAATATAGTATATAGGCAAATGGTATAACTGATATGATAACTACTAAAAATACAGGTAATATTCTTCTAATTCTTCTCTTATAAAAACCAATTATAGAAAATTTTTCAGAGTATTTTATTTCTTTTAAAATTAATGAAGTGATCAAATATCCAGATATTACAAAAAAAATATCTACACCAAAAAATCCGCCTTTTAAAATAGCCCCATCATCTAAAATAAACTTCAAATGAAAAAAAATTACACCAATTATAGAAATAGCTCTTAAACCATCTATATCAGGTCTGTAATTAAGTTTTATATTACTACCTGATAGCATATTTTTTATTCATTATTACTTTGCTGCTAACATTTATTTCACGATGATAATTATATATTTATTTAATTAATTTAAGATCTGGCAAAATTTCTAAACATTAATTTCATGTTAGTACGCTGTAGCATTTTTCCCATACCGATGGCATGAGCTGAGTACAATTTAACTTGGTTAGATATCAGATCTTGCTGTTTTTGATCATGATAAAAATCAAACTTCATTGGGTTTTTTAATACAATTGAAGAATTAGGATCGACATAATAGTCAGCTTTTTTAATAGCTTCAAAATCATGCTTAAATTCTGCTTTGGTAACAGTTTTAGTTTCTGTCAAAAAATCTTTTTTTCTAAGAAAAACAAACTTTTTAAGATCAATTAAATAATTTTTAGCAGAATCCGTAAGTAATTTTTTTTGCTTAAGTGTACCTTCAACTGACTCAAACATTAAATTACAAATGTCATCAAATTCATTAAATAAAAGTACTCTGTGATATAGAAGTTCATTGGTACCCAATTCTCCGCCAATATATTTGTTTATTACATCTTGATCTAAAACATATTCATTTGCCTTGTCCCATGTAGGAAAAAGATCTTCGGTAGTTTCTGATATAAAACTCGCAAAAATTTCTTTAATTCTTTCTGAATAGAGTTCATCATGTTCTTTAATATAAATTAAACAATCCATAGGTGACACACCCAAAGCTTTAAGCATTGGATAAATTTCTTCAAACATTGCATTGTTATAAAAAGTCTCAACTATAAGATTCATTAAACGACACTGAAGATAATCATCTGTACTCAAAGTTTTGCTACCAAGTATAATTTCTTCAATTTCCGCAACCGAATGTTTTTTTTCTAAAATTTCGTAAATACCAATACAACCTGGTATTGTTCTAAATTTAGTTATTAAACCATATTTTTCTCGATCAGCTCTAGATGACATTTCTGTTCCTGCTAGCAGCATTGCTTGATACATAGACATCCGATTTACATTACTGTCGACCCCAAAACGTATAGTTTCAAAATGTTTTTGTTTTGTGTCTCCGGGCAAACCAAGTATTACTTCCGAGTAAGTTTTGCTACTGTTTGTTTTATTTCCAAAATCAATTACTTCTTGATAGGCACTACTAGCTATATTACTTCTCTTAATTGATTTAAGAACTTCAGGATCAGTAGATTGAACTGATGAACCCAATACCCAGCCTTTTACTATTTTTGCTACTTCAATTATACGTTTGGGCATATTCTTGCCTGCTGAGCCAGCCATTATTGTTGGATATTTATAATTTTTTTGAATGTCTGCTATTACCTTTGCGGTTTCTACATCTTGTTTGTACATACCGAAATTTAAATCTGTAATAATTAGTTCATCAACTTTTTTTACTTTTTTTGCAATATAATTTAATTCTTCTTTAATTCTTTGAGGATCATAACGCGATACTTTATTTTTAATAACCGCTCCATCAGAACAAAAAGTGCATGAAAATGGACATCCTCTAGTAGTTTCAATCATAGGAACTAAAGGAAGGTCAAAAAACTTATCTAATGTACCCGTAAGATATGGAGATGGTATAATATTAACATCTGAGATTCTTTCTCTTTGACCATAAAATAATTGATTCTGATGTACATAAGTGACATTTGTTGAAGTTTCCCCACTTTCCTTTAATTTATTTGCATCAAATTTAAAATCTGCCAATTTTTTTAACAAACTTACAAATCCAACTTCACCTTCAAGTTCTATATAAAAATCAATGTTAGTACGTTTTTGCAAAAATTCTAACATTTCGTCTTTAACGGTAGGAAAGTTAGGTCCGCCAAAAATAGTAATAACATTTGGATTTTGTTGTTTAACAACAGAAGCAAACTTGTAAGCAAGTTCAAAATTCCAACTATAATTAGAAAAACTAAGAACAGTTGGCAATTTTTTACTTAAAGCTTGGTTTAAATGAGAGGGGAATTTGAATAATTCAAAGTTAAATTCATTGCCAAGCATTTGTTTTGAATAAGAATAAACGAAACTAACACCCAACGGAAAAGTAGCTGCACTAATTCCCTGCGCTGTATGTGAGAGATCTGATAGCCAGATATCAATTTTTTTCATTAGAATCCTTTTACAATAATATACTTAATAACACAAATTCAAGGTTTTTTACACCACACCTTGTGCTAAAATTGGTACACACCTCGTACATTAAGAGATAATACTATAAGCTTATATGATGAAAAAAATTTTTACCTTCATTTCTATATTAATATTTTCAACTACAGCTTATGCAAATAGTTTAAATAATAATGATAGAAAAAGGTTAAATGGTCTTAACAAATGGTTATTTGAAAATGAACATTATAAATTGGTAGAAAAGGTTGAAAGTGCAATTTGTAAAGAAGAACCAAAATACAGCAATAATTGGTATTATAATAAATGCGATCAACCTCAATTTAAAAATAATTTAAAAATAAAATTTTATGGTGGTTGGATCCCAGAAAAAGCAACCGGTGTAAATTATGATACTTTACTTTTTCAACTTTATAATTGGACCTACTCTCCATTCAGAGATAAACCAATTGCTAAAAAATATGAAGTAAAGCCATCATCAAAACCCTATAAATTCAAATCAAATCTTCAAGAGGATAAATATATTGATAAGCAACTTAATAAAACAGGTTTAATCAGTTATTTACGTTTTGAGGAT
>MDSV01248092.1_pt1 | contig 14290 bp, 14 predicted proteins | sample 810851 | NCBI WGS metagenome assembly MDSV01 (sample SAMN05326640, study PRJNA326480) | marine metagenome | isolation source: seawater | place: Atlantic Ocean: North East | collected 2012 | reverse complement strand
TACTCACCTGTTTCCAAATTTATAGCTTCAAGTATTTTTTTTCCATCAGCTTTATTCATTCTATAAAAACCACCTTTTCCTTTTCTACCCGTATAACCTTTATCAATTAATTTTTTTACTAATGGAATTTCTTGAGCAACTTCATGAAATGGATCACTTTTAGGCAATTCTTTAATAAAACTTCTTAAGACATCCGCCATCAAATCAATACCAATTAGATCATATAATCCAAATATACCTGTTTTAGGAATGCCCATAGGTCTTCCAAATATAGCATCTGCTTCTTCTATAGATATTTTCATTTTGAATGCTTCAGTCATTGCTACCTGCATAGCATAAACACCAATTCTATTTCCAATGAAACCAGGTGTATCATTACAAATAATAACTCCTTTACCTAACTGTTGATCACAAAATGCTTTAAGTGTGTTTATTTTTTCAACATCATTAATAGGCTCAGTAACAATCTCAAGTAAAGCCATATAACGAACAGGATTAAAAAAGTGTGTTATACAAAAGTTTTTTTTCATATCATCAGACATATTTGCTGATAATATTTTGAGTGGTATGGTTGAGGTATTAGAAGAAATTATTGATTCAGGTTTTCTAACTGATTGGATTTTTGAATAAATATTGTGCTTTATATCAATCCTCTCAACTACAGCCTCAACCACCCAATCAGCTTGTTCAACTTCTTTAAAATCATCTTCAATATTTCCAGTTGTAATTAAATTAGCTTTTTCTTTTTCAACTAAAAGTGGTGGTCTAGACTTTAGAATTCGCTCTTTAGCATTTTCAGTTATTTGGTTTCTAGATCCATGTTTAGATGGTAGATCTAATAAAGTGACATTGATTCCCGCATTAGCAACCTGGGCAGCGATTCCACTTCCCATCGTTCCTGATCCAATAACTACTACTTTTTTGATGTCCATTTGAAATGTAAAGTCCTGCTTATATAAGAAAAAATCATTATGGGAAAATAATTTACGCATAAGGGTGGAAAATAATATAAATATCTCTTATAGGCCAAAAAAATGAAAAAAAATCCATCTCGAAATGTCCATTTCACAAAAGGACCTAGTAATCTTTTGAATGAGATAAATGCTTCCATTGATGTTGATCATCGTCTTTATAAGGAAGATATTTGTGGATCTATTGCGCATGCAAAAATGTTAGGAAAGCAAAAAATTATTTCTAAAAAAGACCAAATAACTATAATTAAAGGTCTTAAGTCTATAGAAAAAGATATTGATAACGATAAAGTTACTTTTTCAAAAAAACTTGAAGATATTCATATGAATATAGAAAGTTTATTATTTAAAAAAGTTGGAAAAATTGCTGGAAAATTACATACCGCAAGATCAAGAAATGATCAGGTAGTTACTGATCTAAAGTTATGGATTAGAAATAATTCATTAGAGCTTAATAAAGAATTAAAAAAAATCCAAAAAACGCTTATTGGCGTTGCTAAAAGACATACTAATACAATTATGCCAGGCTACACACACCTTCAAATAGCTCAACCAATTACACTTGCACATCATTTATTGGCCTATGTTGAAATGATCGCAAGAGATCAAACTCGACTAAAAGATTGTGTATTTCGTTTAAATGAAAACCCTTTGGGTTCTGTAGCTCTTGCAGGAACATCTTTTCCTATTGATAGAAAATATACTACTAAAGAATTAAATTTTAGAGAACCAACAAAAAATGCGATGGATAGTGTATCTGATAGAGATTTTGTAATAGAATTTATTTTTGTTCTATCTTTAATATCAATTCACCTATCACGCATGTCTGAAGAAATAATTTTGTGGTCTAATCAACAATTTGATTTTATTAACCTACCAGATGAACTTTCAACAGGAAGTTCAATTATGCCACAGAAAAAAAATCCAGATGGTGCTGAACTTGTTAGGGGGAAAGCTAGCCTAATAATCAGCAATTTAAATGCAATACTTAATATTTTAAAAGGATTACCTTTGTCTTACAGTAAGGATCTTCAGGATGATAAAAGTTTAGTATTTAATTCTTATGACAATTTGATACTTTGCTTAAAAGTAATGAATGAAATTTTATCAAAATCAACTTTTAATAAAAACAAAATGAAAGATATAATTGATAACTCTTCTGCAACTGCTACTGACTTAGCTAATTGGTTGGTTATAAATTTAAATTATACTTTTAGAGATGCCTATAAAGTAACTGGTAAAGTTGTTGCTTATTGTAATAAAAATAAAATAAATATAGACTCTATGTCACTTAAAAATTTACAAAAATTTGATAAAAAAATTACAATTGAAGCAAAAAAAATTTTATCATCTGTTAGTAGTGTTAACGCAAAGTCAAGTTTAGGGGGGACATCACCTAAAAATGCTAAAAAGATGATACAATTTGCTATAAAAAAATATCTAAAATAATGAAAATACTTATTGTACCTCTGTTTATACTATGTCTTTGTGGGTGTGGAAAAGTTGGACCACTTAGTCTTCCAGAAGATCAAGTTGATAATTCTGTTATTAGTTACCCTTGTGATGAAGTGTGTTTAGAAAAATTAGAAGAAGAAAAAAAACGCCAACAATCAGTGGTCATACAGACTGATTAAATGTTAAAATTTAAAAATAGTTTACCCTTTATTGAGAATGTATATTTAAATGATATTTTAAAAGTTTGTAAAACACCTTTTTATATCTATTCTCAAAATATAATTACTCAAAAAGTAGAAACTATAAAAAAAATATTAGGAAAAAAAATTTTTTTTTCTGTTAAATCTAATTCTAATCAAGCTATTTTGAGATTAATGAGCTCTCTAGATATTGGTGCAGATGTTGTCTCCGCAGGAGAGTTAAAAAGATCATTAAGTGCTGGTTTTGATTCGAGTAAGATTATATTCGAAGGAGTAGGAAAATCAAAAGAAGATTTGTTATATGCAATTCAAAAAAATATACACTTAATTAACACAGAATCTTTAGAAGAAATTAAATTACTTGAAAACTTAGCCAATGAAAAAGGCAAGAAAGTAAATATTGGAGTTAGATTAAATCCAAATATTGATGGTGGTACCATTAGTAAAATTTCTACTGGAAAAAAAACAGATAAATTTGGCATACAAATTGATGATATTGATAAAATAATAGGTTTAATTAAAAATTGTTCTAGTTTAAATTTAAAAGGAATAAGTTGCCATATTGGAAGTCAAATAAGCAGTGTAGATATTTTTAAAAAAACATTTATTGAAATGAAAAAAGCTGCAGACAAATTTATACAAGCAGGAATTAATATTAAAAATGTTGACTTAGGTGGGGGGTTCCATGTGAGGTATAATGAAAAAGATCCTATATTCAAGATTGAAGATGTTAAAAAAGAATTAGATAAATGTTTTATAAATTCTAATTATGAATTATCTTTTGAACCAGGCAGATATTTAATTGCTGAAGCAGGATTATTGGTTACATCTATAATAACGAAAAAACAAAATGGAGGCATTGATTATTTAATTGTTGATGCTGGAATGAATACATTATTACGTCCAGCCATGTATAATGCACATCATTCAATTGAAGCTATAAATAATAACTCAAATGAAAAATTAACATATACAGTTGCTGGCCCAATATGTGAAAGTTCAGATATATTTCTAAAAAATGTTAAACTCCCAGTCCAAAATATAGATGATATATTGATTATCAAAAATGCTGGTGCTTATGGAAAAGTCATGTCATCTAATTATAACTCAAGAATATTACCCTCAGAAGTACTTGTTCATAATGATAATTTTGGAATAATTTTTAACTCTGAAAAAATTGAAAAATACATTGAACAAGACATAATCCCAACCTGGTTATAATCAATTAAGAATATTATGAATAATCTTAGATAAATCTACGACTATAAGATTTAGATTAAAAATAAATTCACGAATGTAAAAATCAATTAATACTAAGGTATTAATTCCATACGATCTTGAAAACCACAATATTATGAAAATGCATAAAAGTATAAAAAGGGCTATAATCGAATTTCTCATACTTGGTTTTTCATCTCTAACAATAGTACTTGGAAGGTTTTTTATATTAAAATTCTTATCTTTACTTTTTTTACTGAGATTATTTTTATCATTATCTAAATTTTCTTTTTTTGATCTTGGAATAGAAGAAAATGATTCACTTTTATCAGGGTCTTGAAACCATTGATGGTTACAATTTGCACATTCTACCATTCTGCCATTTGGTTTTAAATCAGCAGAATTTAACAAATATTTGAATTCACAATTTGAACATTGAATGAACATAAATTATATATAGATTAACAACCTTGGTATATAAAACAAATTTATATCTTATGTTGATTTTTAAAAGTATAATATTTTATATTTCCTTAGTAATTTGGACTTTATTTATGGGAATTATTTGTTTGCCTTTTCTTGTACTTCCAAATAAGTTCTTAAAATATCCTACAAAAGTTTGGATTAGAGTGATTTTTATTTTTTTGGAAAAAATTTGCAATATACAGCATAGGATTGAGGGTGCTGAAAATATTCCTCAAGAGACTGTATTAATTACTTCAAAACATCAATCAACTTTTGAAACATTTGCTTTATATTATTATCTTAAGGATTGTTTTTTTGTTCATAAAAAAGAGCTCTTTTTAATTCCAATATTTGGTCAATATTTGTTTAAATCAAATATGGTTTCCATTGATAGAGATGGGGGGACAAAGACAATGAGAAAAATGTTAGAAAAAGTAAAATTAAAATTACAATCAGGAAGTTCAATTATTATTTTTCCAGAGGGAACTAGAAAAGCTCCTGGAAGTAAGCCTGATTATAAAACAGGTTTCATAGGAATTTATAATCATACAAGAAAAAAAATTCTTCCAATAGCTTTAAATTCAGGTTTATGTTGGCCAAAACACTCTTGGGTTTTAAAAAATGGAGTTATTACAATAAAAATTTTACCTTTAATAGATGCAAATCATGATAAAAAAACAATTCTAAATAAAGTTCAAAAAAGTATAGAAATTGCTTCTAATAAACTTTTAGTTTCTTAGTTTTTTTCTGTTGGATCAAAAGTTCCAGCCTGACCAATTTCTTCAATTATTTTTCTTATATCTTTAGATTTAGAGAATTTTTCTTCTAAAAATTTCAAATCATTATTTCTTATTGCTTTTTGGTATGTAAGTAAATCTTCACTAAAACGGTCTAGCATCTCTAGAACTGCTTCTTTATTTTTCTGATAAATATCTCTCCACATAATTGGATCGCTGCCTGCTAATCTTGTAAAATCTCTAAAACCTGCTGCTGAATATTTAATAACCTCATCTTTCATTTGAGTTTCAAGTTCAGTTGCTGTTCCAACAACTGAGTATGCGATAAGTTGAGGAATATGTGAAGTCATTGCTAAAACTCTATCATGACGCACTGCATCCATTATTTCTACAGTCATTCCAAATGATTTCCATATATTCGAGATAGCTTCTATAATTTTTTCATCTGAATATATAGGAGTAATAATACAGTATCTGTTATAAAATAATTTTGCGAAACCATGCTCAGGTCCACTTTTTTCTAAACCAGCTATAGGGTGTGCAGGTAAAAAAGAAATTTTATTATTATCAATCAAGGACTTATAATCATTAATTACACTAACTTTTGTTGAACCTACATCAGTAATTAAAGTAGGTTCTTTAATAAAATTATTTAGTTTCTTAAATATATTTTTATAAGAGCTTAGCGGAACACATATAAATATTAAATCAAACTGAAATGAAATGTCATCAAGATTTTCATAAATATCTTCGACTATTTGTAAATTTTTAGTTTTTTTAATTGTTATTTTATTATTATCCAGTCCATAAATTTTGTTCGCAATTTTTTTTTCATTGATTGCTCGTGCAATAGAAGATCCTATTAATCCCATACCAATAATTAAAACTGAATTATAATTAATATTATTCATTTAAATTTTTTAGACTATTAATTGTTTGTTCCATTTCTTCTTTGGTACCAATACTAATTCTAAGAAAGTTTGGCAGGTTATAACTATCCAAACGTCTAATAATAATGCCATCTTTCAAAAGATGATTTGCAATTCTATTACTCTCCTCAACAGAAGTTTCAATCAACGAAAAATTACCCTCGGTTATTCTTGTTTTTATATTTAAAATTTTAAGTTCATTTTCAAACCAATTTTTAATTTCACTATTTATTCTCACAATCTTGTCAATATATTGAGAGTCTTCTAAAGCTTTAATTGCCAAGACTTGAGAAATAGCTGTGGTATTAAATGGAGGTTTAATTTTTTTTATAATATCTGAAACCTTTTTGCTCGTGTAACACCAACCAATTCTCAAAGCTGCTAGACCATAAGTTTTTGAGAAGGTTCTGGTCAAAATTATATTATCAAACTCATCTGAAAGACTAAAGCCCTTGTCATAGTCTTTCTTTTCAACATACTCAACATATGCTCCATCAATAACTACAATTATATTTTTAGAGATATTTTGCATTAACTTTACTATTTGATCTCTCGGTAAATAAGTTCCTGTGGGATTATTGGGAGAAGCTATATATATTACTTTAGTAGAGGCATTTATATTTTCAATTATAGTATCAACATTGAGATTAAAATTTTTATCTTCTTTTATTTTCTTTGGTAAGGCTCCAACAATTTTACTAACTATAGAATACATTTCAAAACCATGATTTGCATGTAATATTTCATCACCATCTTGACAAAAACCTAATGCGGCAAATAATAAAACCTCGTCAGAGCCTGAGCCTAAAATTATCCTTTCCTTATCTAATGAAAATCTTTTAGAAATTGCATCTCTAAGTGTTGAGCCATCAATCTCTGGGTATCTATTTAAATTTTTTTTTAAATTTTGAGCCTCTAATACTTTGATTATTTCTGGAGATGGTCCATATGGGTTTTCATTAGATGATAATTTAATAATTTTTTTTTCAGTATCTAAAGTTGATTTTCCACCCTTATATATATTTATATTTTTAATTGATCTTTTTGATTGTATATCAAAGTCAGTAATTTTTTGTAATTTTTCTGAGGATTGAAATATCTCTCTCCACAATCTTACAATGGTATCTTTTGGATATGATCCTTCTAATTTATTAATTAATCGGTCAAGAATTTTTTGTTCTCTGTCTAAATCTACAACAGTTTCTTCATTTTTGTGCTTGCCAATTTCTATTACAACTTGAGAACGATTTGACAATAGTTTCAATATCTCATCATCGATTATGTTAATTTTCTCTCTTAGAGCATCTAGTTCTTCATTTTTCATAATTTGGCAGGTTCCTTTACAAATTATCGAAGCATAAATCAAAATAAAGTAACATATATTTTAAAATATCACCATTTATTGACTTAAATAAATATATAAATATAAGCATTTTTTCACCGATTTGATACAGCTTGCGGGTGGAGCAATGATCAGCTAAAGCGTTAAAATCCATCTCAGTCTCATCAAAAGGTCTTTATTATGAATGATATAAATGTAATGATTAAAAATGACCCAAAGCTTGAATGTGATATTGCATTTATTAATGATGCAAATTTTAAGTTAGAGTCTGGAGAAACATTAAAAAGTTTAAAAATTGCTTTTAAAACTTTTGGCCAACTAAATAGCAAAAAAACAAATGCAATATTAGTTTGTCATGCACTTACTGGAGATCAATACGTAGCTGGTAATAATCCAATTACAGGTAGAGAAGGTTGGTGGTCAAGAATGGTTGGGCCAGATAAGCCAATTGATACAAATAAATTTTATGTAATTTGTTCAAATGTTATTGGTGGATGTGCTGGATCAACTGGTCCAAAAGAAATAAATAATGAAAACAACACAATTTATGGAGGAGATTTTCCATCTATAACAATAAAAGATATTGTTAAAGCCCAATCGATTCTTATTGATAAATTAAATATTGGAAAATTATTTTCAGTAATTGGAGGTTCTATGGGTGCAATGCAAGCACTTCAATGGTCAATTGATTTTCCAGAAAAAATATCAAATATAATTCATATTGCAGGTGCTTTAAAACATTCTGCACAAAATATAGCATTCCACGAAGTAGGACGACAAGCAATCATGAATGATCCGGTTTGGAAAAAAGGAAAGTACTTTGATGGGAATGAAAGACCAGAGCGTGGTTTATCTGTTGCTAGAATGATTGCTCACATAACCTATCTTTCTGAAGATGCAATGCATCGAAAATTTGGAAGAAAATTACAATCAAGAGATATTATTTCATTTGGTTTTGATGCTGATTTTCAAGTGGAAAGTTATTTACGATATCAAGGTAAATCATTTGTAGAAAGGTTTGATGCTAATTCGTATCTGTATTTAACAAGAGCTATGGACTATTTTGATTATGAAGAGACATTTAAGAAAAAAATCGAATTCAGTCACAAACCAAATAATCATATAAAATATTTGATTGTATCTTTTACTTCTGATTGGTTATTTCCTTCACAAGAAAGTAAGATTATTGTTAATAGTTTAAATAATCTTTCAAAACAGGTGAGTTTTTTAGAAATTGAAACAGACAAAGGTCATGACAGTTTTTTATTAGATGAACCTCAATTAGACTCCTTAATAAATGGATTTTTATTAAACAACTTTGTTAAAAATGATGAATAAAATTACAAGTATAAGAAAAGATTGGAAACTAATTGAAACATTAATAGAAGAAAATAGAAGCATATTAGACATTGGTTGCGGAGATGGAATGCTTATGGAACAGCTTGAAAAAAACCTAAACGCCAAAACACATGGTATTGAATTAAATAGAAATTTAGCATCTAAAGCTATTGCCAGAGGATTTAATGTAATTCATGGTGATGCTGAAATTGACCTTTCACAATACTCTAGTCATAGCTTTGATTATGTTATTTTAAGTCAAACATTGCAGGCGATGATGAAGCCTAAGGAAATGTTATCAGAGCTATTGAGAATAGGATCAAAGGCAATAGTTTCATTCCCAAATTTTGGTCATTGGAAAATTAGATTTCAGCTATTATTTTCTGGAAAAATGCCTATCACAGAAAGTTTACCTTACTCTTGGTATGATACACCAAATATTCATTTCTTTACAATTAAAGACTTTTTAAATCTTTGTAGTGATATGAATATTGTAGTTGAAAAAAGTATTGGCTTAACAACTAAGGGTAAGCAATTTAATATCAATGAATCATTAACAAATGTTAATTTTTTTACTCATGAAGCTATATTTTTACTAAGTTATAAAAATTATGAACCTATAAAAATAAAATCTTCAAAAAAAATTTTTAATAAAAACTCTGTAATAGCAAGTTAATGAACTCAATAAATATTAAAGTTATAGATCAATTAAAAGATAATTATTCATTCATAATATACGATGATACTGGAAAAGCTTGTGTAATTGATCCAGCGGAAAGTTTACCAATTATTAAATTTGTTAATAACAATAGTTTAAAAATAAAAGATATATTCATTACTCACCATCACAAAGACCACACAAGTGGTGTAAAAGAATTAATAAATATTTTTCCTCAAGTAAATATTCATTCTCCAAGTTCTAATATAGAAAATACTAGATTTATTTTAAAAAATAATGATGAGGTTCAATCAAGTGTAAATTCTTTCATGGTCATATCAACACCCGGACATACATTAGATCACATAGTATATTATGATAATTATAATAAAGTTTTATTTTGTGGTGATACTTTGTTTAGACTAGGTTGTGGCAGGGTTTTTGAAGGTACCTTAAATCAGATGTATTCAAGTTTACAGAAAATTAATAAGCTAAACAATAATACATCTATCTATTGCGGCCATGAATATACTATGAACAATCTAATTTTTTTAGAAACCATTTTGAAAAAAAAAAATTTATATTCTGATATCAGAAGAACTATTGAAAGTGATCTTAAAAATTATAATCAATCAGTACCTTTTAAGTTGAATGATGAAAAATCATATAATCTATTTTTTAATCAAGAATCTAAAATTGGAGAGATAATAAAAAAGGAATTAAAGTTTGGAAATTTTGAATTGTTTAAATATTTAAGAGAAGGAAAGGATAACTTCTAAAGTAATTTGTTTTTAAGCAAAATAGCCGTATTTTTAGTTTGACTATTAATAAAGTTCACTGTAAACCCCGCAAAAAAAGGAAGAAATGCTTGCAATATTCAAAACAGGTGGAAAACAATATTCAGCAAAAGCTGGAGAAATACTCAAAGTTGAAAAACTTAATGGCGCTAAAGGTGATAAAGTTTCATTCACAGATGTATTAGCAATTTCTGATAGTAAATATAATAGAATTGGAGAGCCAGTACTTAAAGATGCATATATAGAAGCAAAAATTTTAGATCAAATAAGAGATAAAAAAATAATCGTTTTTAAGAAAAGAAAAAGACAGAATTATAGACTCACTCAAGGTCACAGACAGTACTTAACTGTATTAAGAATTGAGTTGATATCTTTTGATGGTAAAAAATCAATGGCTACCCCAGAAGTTAAAAAAACTCAAATGGTTGAAACTAAAAATACTTCTAAAAAAGTTGAAAATAAAGAACCAAAAGTTACAAAAAAGAAAGTTGTAGCAAAAAAAACTACAAAAAAAGCTTCACCTGTGAAAAAAAAATCAGTAAAGAAAACTTTAAAAAAAACAACTAAAAGTAAAGAAGATAAGTAATGGCAACTAAAAAAGCAGGTGGTAGTTCAAGGAATGGAAGAGATTCAGCTGGACGCAGACTTGGTGTCAAAAAATTTGGTGGAGAAAATGTTATTGCTGGAAATATTATTGTAAGACAACGTGGTACTAAATTTCATCCTGGAGACAATGTGGGTATTGGAAAAGATCACACAATTTTTGCAACAACAAATGGAAAAGTTACTTTCAAAAAAACAAGGGTTCGTACTTTTGTTTCTGTTGTACCCACACAACAATAAATTTTTTTAAAATTAATTATTTTCAATGAAATTTTTAGATCAAGCAAAAATATATATTTCATCTGGTAATGGTGGAGATGGTTGCACCAGTTTTCGAAGAGAAAAATATATTGAATTCGGTGGTCCAAATGGAGGCGATGGCGGAAAAGGTGGTGACGTATTAATTAGAGTTGATAAAAATTTAAACACTCTAATTGATTTTAGATATCAACAACACTTTAAAGCCAATAGAGGAGAAAATGGAAAAGGCAAAAATCAAACTGGAGCAGATGGTAAAGATTTAATAATTAATGTACCGCCTGGTACAGAAATTTATAATGAAGATAGATCTGTATTATTATTTGATTTGGTTGAAAAAGATGAAGATATTATTTTGGCAAAAGGTGGAAATGGGGGTTTAGGAAATAATCGTTTTAAATCCTCTACAAACCAAGCTCCAAGAAAATTTACCAAAGGAGAAATTGGTCAAGAAAAATGGGTTTGGTTATCATTAAAGCTTTTTGCTGATATTGGCATAATTGGAAAACCAAATGCAGGAAAATCTACCTTTTTGTCAAAAATTTCAAATGCAAATCCAAAAATTGGTGATTATCCTTTTACCACCCTTCATCCTGTTCTTGGTACAGTTAAAAGATTTGATAAAGAAATAGTCTTAGCTGATATACCAGGATTAATAGAAGGTGCTCATGAAGGAAAAGGGTTGGGTGATAAGTTTTTGGCTCATATTGAAAGATGTAAGATTTTACTTCACTTAGTTGATGCTACAGATGAGAATTTGCATGAAAATTACAAAACTGTGCGAAACGAAATATCTAAATATGGTGAAAAAATTTCATCAAAAAGAGAAATAGTTGTAATTTCTAAAGCAGATTTGATTAATTCTAATAGAGAAAATGTAATTGATCAAATAAAAAACATTATAGACTGTAAACTATTTATTATTTCTAGTTTCAATAATGAAGGTGTAGAAGAACTTATGGATAGTTTATTTAAATTTATAAATATTACTGATGATTAAAAAGTTTAAAAAAGTAGTAATTAAAATAGGCTCTAACTCTATAGTTGAGCATAAATCAAAAAAAATTAAATCTAAGTGGTTAAATAATTTGTGCAAAGATATTTCAAAACTTCACAAGACAAAGAAAATTGTTGTAGTTTGCTCAGGCGCTATTGCACTTGGATCGAATAGTATCTCAAATTCAACTTTAAGAAAACTAGAAGATAAACAAGCAGCTGCATCTATTGGTCAAATTGAATTAGCTCATCAATGGCGAAGTAAGTTAAAAAAATTTAAAATAAATGTTTCACAAATATTACTAACATTAGAAGATAGTGAGGTAAGACGTCGCTACCTAAATGCTAGCAATACTATTTCTTCACTTCTAAATAAAAATATAATTCCAATAATTAATGAAAACGACACCGTTGCAACTGAGGAAATAAGGTATGGTGATAATGACAAACTCGCAGCACGTGTCGCACAAATGATTGGAGCTGATCTACTAGTACTACTTAGTGATGTTGATGGTTTGCATGAAGATAATCCTAAAAAAATAAAAGGTACAAAAAAAATATCTGAAATTTATAAAATTGATAAAAAAATTGAAAATTTAGCTAAAAATCAAGTTTCAGAACTTGGAAGCGGAGGAATGGCTACTAAAATTATTGCTGCTAAAATATGTTCTAATAATGGATGCACAACCGTAATTACAAACAGTAATAAAGATAATCCGGTAAGTTCAATTAATTTAAAAAATTCAACTTTTTTTTATCCAACTATTTCAACAAATTCATCTAAAAAGAAATGGCTATTAAATCATTTAAACCCTTCTGGGTCATTTGTAATTGATGATGGAGCAAAAAATGCAATACTTAAAAACAAAAGCCTACTTCCTGCTGGAATAATTGAGATTAGAGGAAGATTTAAAAGAGGTGATGTAATTTCAATTTTAGTTAAAAATGGTTCAAAGGTTGCTGTTGGTATTTCAGCTTATGACTATAATGATGCAAAAAAAATTGTTGGAAAAAATAGTAAAGAGATAAGTAAAATTTTAGGTTTCGAAGGTCGAGATGAAATGGTACATAAAGATAATTTAGTAAAATTTTCTACATGAGTATTGAAAGCAGTATTTTAGAATTAGGAAAAAAAGCCAAAAAAGCTTCATTAGAAATGAAGTTATGTAACAATGATCAAAAAAATGCAGCTTTATCTAATTTAATAAAAAGTATCGAAAAGAATAAAGATAAGATTCTGGAAGCAAACAGTATTGATTTAGATAATGGAAAGAAAAAATCATTATCCAAACCTCTTATAAATAGATTAACTCTTACAAATAAATCAATAGATGGCTTAATAAAGAGTATTCAAGATATAATTACAATACCTGATCCTATTGGATTAACACTAGAAGAATGGGACAGACCTAATGGTTTAAAATTCAGAAAAGTATCAACACCACTAGGTGTTCTGGGTGTAATTTATGAGTCAAGACCAAATGTAACTGTAGATGCATCATGCTTGTCAATAAAATCAGGTAATAGCATAATTTTGCGGGGTGGTAGTGATAGTTTTTATAGTTCTAAAGAACTAGTAAAAAATATTACTCAATCTTTCAATGCAGCAGGGTTACCTAATTTTTGTGTCCAAATGATTGATACACCTGATAGAGAAGCTGTTGAATATTTACTTAAACTAAAAGACTATGTTGATGTTATTATTCCTCGAGGTGGAAAGGGGCTAATTGAAAAAATAAATTCCTCTAGCAAAATACCAGTTATTAAACATTTAGATGGTATATGCCATGTTTATGTTGATAAAGAAGCTGATATTAAAATTGCGAAAAGAGTAGTATTTAATAGTAAAATGAGGAGACCAGAAATTTGTGGCGCAGCTGAAACATTACTAATTGATGAAAGCATTAAAGATCAAGCTATGAAAATTTTAAATCCATTAAAAGAAGTAAAATGTGAAATAAGGGGAGATAATTTTATTCAATCTTTGGATAGTGATTTTAAAATTGCAAAGGAAAAAGACTGGTCTTTAGAATATTTAGATAAAATTTTATCAGTTAAAATTGTTTCTGGAGTTGAAGAAGCAATTGATCATATCAATAAATATTCCTCTGGTCATACAGAGTCTATAATTACTAATAACGATAAAACTTTTGAAAAGTTTTACAATAGAATTGATAGCGCAATAATTTTGAAAAATGCCTCTACTCAATTTGCTGATGGAGGGGAGTTTGGGTTTGGTGCTGAAATTGGCATATCAACTGATAAAATACATGTTCGGGGACCGGTTGGTACAAAGCATTTAACTACATTCAAATATGTAGTT
>MDSV01199043.1_pt1 | contig 14292 bp, 12 predicted proteins | sample 810851 | NCBI WGS metagenome assembly MDSV01 (sample SAMN05326640, study PRJNA326480) | marine metagenome | isolation source: seawater | place: Atlantic Ocean: North East | collected 2012 | reverse complement strand
TTAGATCTTCTCGAAATGTCCCCAACTCAAGCCACCATCCTGGAACAACAAGCCGCCCTGCAAGCCAGCGGTGAAGCAGCAAGGGTCTTGCTGAAGGCCTTGCCCAAAGGCGACGAGGAACTCTGCATCTCGAAGAAGGCCGACGGGTCGTTGGTCAGTTCCGCAGACCTGGCTTCTCAGCAAGCCATCCAAGCCTGCCTGCAAGGCACAGGCGCCCCCATCCTCAGTGAGGAGGCAGCCGCACCACCTTTTGAGGCGCGGCGGCATTGGTCCAGGTACTGGCTTGTCGACCCACTCGACGGCACCGAGTCTTTCTTGAAAAGCCGGTCCGGGTTTGCCGTGAACATCGCGCTGTGCGACAGCACCGGCCCCATCTTTGGCGTGGTGGCCGACCCCCTTGCCAACCGAATGTACCTCGGCGGCGTGGGGGTGCCTGTGCAAGTGGCTCCTTTGGACGCATCGACCGTCAAGCCCCTTCACCCCTCCCCCATTCAAAGGCCTTACCGGCTCGTCACCTCATGGGTGGAGGAAGCCAAGCTTCAAGACTTGGTCCCTCCCCACATCGACCCGACCGACGTGGTGTCACGCCCGGTAAGCGGGGCATTGAAATTTTGCCAACTCGCCACAGGCGACGCCGAAATCCACGCACGGACAGGCCCCTACATGGAATGGGACTGTGCGGCTGGAGACGCCATCCTTCGGGGCATGGACATCGACGTGGTGGACCTTCTGGGCCATCGGCTGAAATACAACTCCGAGAGCTTGCGCGTCCATGGGTTGCGTTGTTCCAGGGTTTGACCTTGGTCTGGACAAGATGGGTCAGCGGTAGAGTGCGTCCCGGTAGGGACCGCCGTCAAACTCCGCCAACATCTCGAGGTAATTCCGGTGGCGTGATTCGGCGACGTCGCCCTCCTTCACAGCTTGGATGACTGCACAACCGGGCTCTTTGTGGTGCATGCAGTTGTGAAACTTGCATTCCGGAAGACGACGAAAGAACTCGGGGAAATGGTGGTTCAACGTGTCGCGCTCCAACGTCACCAACCCAAACCCCTTGATGCCCGGCGTGTCCACCAAAAACCCTCCATCTGGCAGCGCGTGCATCTCGGCGAAGGTGGTGGTGTGACGACCTTTATGATGAGATTCGCTGACTTCAGCCGTTCTCAATTTAAGGCCAGGAATCAGCTCGTTGATCAAGGTGCTTTTGCCCACACCTGAGTGGCCGGAAAGAACATGGATGCCCATGGCAAGCTCCGCACGAAGCTCGTCCAGTCCCTCGCCGGTATGCGCACTGACTTCGAGCCACCCGTACCCGGCATCGCGGTAAACTGAGGCGAGCACCTCGGTTTGAGTCCGTTCCTCCGCACCCAACGCATCGATTTTGTTCAAAACAACCGTGGTCGGAATGCCATACGCCTCTGCCGTGACCAAAAAACGGTCCATGAACCCTGTGCTTGTCCGTGGGGCAGACAGGGTCACCACCAAAAAGGCGCGGTCCAAGTTGGCCGCCACCACATGGCTTTCATGGGACAGATTCACAGATTTGCGCACGATGCAATTCTTGCGGGCCTCAATGCGACGAATGACACCTGTGCCGTCGTCTTCCACTTCAAAATCCACCTGATCACCCACTGCGACCGGGTTGGTGGAGCGGTAGCCTTTCAGCCGCAGTTTGCCGGCGGGCCGGCAAGACACAACCTCTCCTCCGGGACCTTGGACGTCGTACCAAGACCCTGTGGTGCGCAACACCAAACCTTGAAGGGGACTCAAGCGGTCAGAGATTTGAACTGGGCCTCCAATCCGCCTGGCGCATTCACCATGTCGTTCAAGGGTGCGTCGGCCACAATCTCGCCCAACCGGATCAACACGACCCGGTCGCACATCGCCTCCACTTCCTGCATGATGTGCGTGCTGAGCACCACGGTGCGGTCTTTCCCCAAACTTCGAATGAGCGCACGGATGTCCACCAATTGGTTGGGGTCAAGGCCTGATGTGGGCTCGTCCAAGATGAGCACCTCCGGGTCGTGCAAGAGCGCTTGAGCCAAGCCAACACGTTGACGATAGCCCTTGGAAAGATGACCAATGGTCTTGCTCTGTTCAGGGGTCAACCCGACTTCGCGAATCACTTCGGCCACGCGCGCTTTTCGGTCTGCCACCTTGTGGAGTCCCGCCACAAACAGCAAGTACTCCTGGACGTACATCTCTTCGTGCAACGGGTTGTGCTCTGGCAAGTACCCGACGCGCTTTTTGGTTTCCAACGGGGCCTCCGCCACGTCAAAACCACACACTTCCACCCGGCCTTCTGAGGGAGGCAAATACCCCGTGACCAAGCGCATCAACGTGGACTTGCCAGCACCGTTGGGGCCCAACAGACCCACGACTTCGCCTTTGCCAATCCGCAATTCCACCCCGTTAAGGGCCAGTTGCGGCCCGAAGTGCTTCTGCACGTTGTCAACCCAAATGGACATGACGCGAAGTTACCCCCTGTCCGGAAGTTTGGCGCACGAAAAAACCGCATCCCTGTGAGGATGCGGTTTCGGGTGTTTTCAGAATTGCCAGACCGATCACATCATGCCCCCCATGCCGCCGCCCATGGGCGGGCCAGCTGGTGCAGGTGTCTCTTCTGGAATGTCGGTGATGACACACTCGGTGGTCAACACCATGCCCGAGATGGACACCGCGTTTTCCAACGCCACTCGGGTGACTTTGGTGGGGTCGATCACACCGGCTTCGAAGAGGTTTTCAAAGACCTCGGTGCGCGCATTGTAACCAAAGTCGCCTTCGCCCTCACGCACTGCATTCACGACCACCGCACCTTCGCCACCGGCATTGGCCACGATTTGACGCAAAGGCTCTTCAATGGCGCGAAGCACAATCTTGATGCCTGTGGTTTCATCCTCATTCTCGCCTTCCAACTCTCCGAGCTTCGAGGCAATGCGGATGTAGGCTGTGCCACCACCAGGCACGATGCCTTCCTCCACCGCAGCGCGTGTGGCGTGCAAGGCGTCGTCCACACGGTCCTTCTTTTCTTTCATCTCAACCTCCGTAGCTGCGCCCACGTAGAGCACCGCCACGCCGCCGGCCAACTTGGCGAGGCGCTCTTGGAGCTTTTCACGGTCGTAGTCCGAGGTGGTCGTTTCGATTTGGGCCTTGATTTGACCCACGCGGGCCTCGATGCCTGCCTTGTCGCCAGCACCGTTCACCACGGTGGTGTTGTCCTTGTCGATGGTGATTTTCTCCGCCGTGCCCAAATCGGCAATGGTGGCGTTTTCCAACTTCAAGCCAGTCTCTTCAGAAATCACCTGACCTCCGGTAAGGATGGCGATGTCTTGGAGCATGGCCTTGCGTCGGTCTCCGAATCCTGGGGCCTTGACGGCCGCCACCTTCAAAGCGCCGCGGATTTTATTGACCACCAAGGTGGCCAGCGCCTCGCCGTCCACGTCTTCTGCGATGATCAGCAACGGACGTCCACCTTGCGCGGTTTGCTCGAGCACGGGCAAGAGATCCTTCATATTGGAAATCTTCTTGTCGTGGATCAAGATGAAGGGATTCTCAAGCTCCGCTTCCATCTTGTCTGGGTTGGTCACGAAGTAAGGTGAGAGGTATCCGCGGTCGAATTGCATGCCTTCCACAGTCTTCACATCAGTTTCAGTGCCCTTGGCCTCCTCCACAGTGATGACGCCTTCGTTGCCCACCACCTTCATCGCCTCTGCAATCAAAGATCCGATGGCCTTGTCGTTGTTGGCAGAAATGGTGCCAACCTGCTCGATTTTGCTGTTGTCGCTGCCCACTTCACGGCTGAGTTCGCGCAGTCCAGAGACAATGGCTTGCGACGCCTTGTCCATGCCGCGCTTGAGATCCATGGGATTGGCACCAGCAGCCACATTGCGGAGGCCTTCGGCCACCAACGCCTGAGCCAGGACCGTCGCCGTGGTGGTGCCGTCGCCGGCCACGTCGGCCGTCTTGCTTGCCACTTCCTTCACCATTTGGGCCCCCATGTTCTCCACAGGATTCTCAAGCTCGATTTCCTTTGCCACAGACACACCATCCTTGGTGATGGAAGGTGCGCCAAATTTCTTGTCGATGACCACGTTGCGACCCTTTGGGCCCAACGTCACCTTCACCGCATCCGCCAACGCATCCACGCCTGCCTTGAGGTTGGCGCGGGCGTCGCTGTCAAATTGAATGTCTTTTGCCATGATTTAAAATGTTCAGAGTTTGGGTTTCAGAGGATGGCCAAAATGTCGGCTTCCCGCATAATCATGTAGTCTTGGCCCTCGAACTGCAACTCGGTGCCCGAGTACTTTCCGTAGAGCACGGTGTCGCCCTCCTTCACCGTGGTGGGCTCGTCTTTCTTGCCTGGTCCCACAGCCACGACAGTGCCTCGCTGGGGCTTTTCCTTGGCCGAATCCGGAATGATGATTCCGCTTGCGGTCTTTTCTTCTGCGGCTGCGGGCTCTACGAGCACACGATCAGCCAAAGGTCGAATGTTGACAGACATGGTGTTGAATTGTTTTGGTGGTTCTGTTTGTCGGTGCATTTGCACGCGGCGGTAAGGGCGATTTCCGTGCCAACCGTCAACGGGCCACACGGCAATGACAAGGCTGTCATGTTCTGGGTTCAAAGCACGACACCCTGTCAGCGGGGCTGACAGGGTGTCGTTGTTACACCGCATGGGCGTGCGAGGCGTGGTTTAAAATCACTCCATGGTCTCAATTGGCGCCGCCGTGGGGGCGAAGCTCTCGTCCACGCCAACATCCAAAGAACCGTTGCCGGCGAAGCTTCCCACAAGGATGCAAAGCACGAACAGGGCTGCAGCCAAGTACCAAGTGGCTTTCTCCAAAAAATTGGAGGTGCGTTGCACGCCGCCGATTTGGCTAGCCCCCTGAAAACCATTGGCGAGTCCTCCTCCCTTGGGGTTTTGGACCAAAATCACTGCTCCCAAGAGGAAGCACACAATCAAAATTACGACGGTCAATAAAGTAGTCATGGTCTGAGATTCAAGTGTTGCGCAGCTTTTTGAGCTGGGCCGCAAAATAAACACTTTTTTCCGGGTATTTCAAAGCCAACAGCTTGTAAGCTTTGCGGGCACGGCCCATTTGGCCTTGTTGGGCGTAGAGTTTGGCCATGGTTTCGGTGACCAAGCTGGGGTCTTCCACGAGCCCTTGTTGCGCCCAATCTCCCGTGGATTCGAGGGCATCTCGGACCGGTCCAATCTTGATGTCTCCCTTGGCCAAGAATGCGTCAATCAATGCGGCGGCGCCCCGCTCTGCAAGGTCATCTTGACCGAACCCGGTTTCCCTTGCGCGCTGCTGCAGCCAGCGACCAAACAACGACGTCGGTGCCGCTTGAGTGGCCAACGCAGGCATGGGCACGCCTTCGGTGCGCTGCACCTCGTCCTGCGATTCCTCTTCAGTCCATTCGGACACCTCATGTTCCAAGGTTGAGGCGATGGCCGCCACCATGGCGTCCCGGGCATGCTCCTCCAATTCCACTGGGACCTCTTCTTTGACGGCAGGGGCAAGGTCGGACGCCGCTTCGTTCACTTCGTCCGTGGTCGCTTCGTTGTCGTGCCACACCAATTTGACCAGCTCATCTTCAGTCACCTCCGGCGCGGCGAGCACTTCTCGGTGAATGTGTTGGGCGGCTTCCAAAAGGGCTGGCCCCATCAAGGCCTGGAACAAGGCACGGCGAGAAGGCACATGCGCCCCGGCAGCAAGCAAATCTTCGTTTCGATTCAAATCCTCTGACAAATAAGAGGCTTTTGCCAACCACAAGCGCAACACTCCGCTGTAGGGATACCGCGCCACCAACTCACGCAATGTGGACACGTCAGAGGCGTTTGGTCCTTGCTTGACCCAGGTTTGGAATTGCGCGGCGTTCATCGTGAATCACCAATTTCCCAAAGTGGCGTTGAACACATCTTGAGAGAACAACTCGCCCAGTTCTTCCACAATCGCGTCTTCTTGAGAAAAGACGTCCTGGTCGCTAGGGACATCCACGTAGCGAGTGAAGGAACGCTCCATGGTCAAAGATGGATCGCGTTCGTTCACGTAGTTCAAGACCAGTTGCACCGACACTCGGTTGGCACCTGCCGTCTCGTCACCTTGCACATTGATTGGTCGCACTTCCCAAGACACCACGCGGGCGCTGAATTCCAATTCTCCATCTTCCACCAAACGCAACGTACTTTGACGCTGGACCCGATCTCGCAGCGCCTCGGACAAGGTTTGAGCGGCCGTGGCTGACACCAAGGGATGGGCGGGTTCAAAATCCTGCACGGAAAAAGTGGTGGCGCCAGACGTTTGAGCGCCGTAAGGCGAGTACACCCCACAAGCGTGGATCCCGGCTAGGACCAAAACCATCCAAGCGACATGCACAACAAAGCGATGGAGAGGCCAACTCATTTGAGGTCGTATTCCTTGATTTTCCGATACAACGTGCGCTCTGAAATCCCCAGCTCCTCCGCAGCGTGCTTCCGCTTGTTGCGATGCTTCTCCAAAGCGCGTCGGATCAATTCCCGTTCGGAATCCTGCAAGGACAGAATCGCGTGCTCCATGGGGGCGTGCTGAGCCTCCTCTTCATTCCCAATGTGCCCTGTGTATTCAGGCAGAGCAGGCAAACCTGACGTTTGTGTCTCGGTTCTTTGGGCCATGTCCTGGTTGAACACGCGCTGAACGAGTTCAGCCTCTTCTCGTCCGCCTTTCAATCCACCGTTTTTGATCATCGACAACACGAGTTGCTTGAGGTCATTCAAGTCTCCTTTCATGTCGAAAAGGACCTTGTACAAGATCTCCCGTTCGTTCATGCTGCTGGCCTCGTTGTCGCTGTCCATGGCGCTCGGCAAGCGGCTGCGGTGCGTTTCCGGCAAGTACCCGAGCAGCGTATCCGCATCGATGCGTCTGCCGGTCTCGAGGATGCTCATTTGCTCCGTCACATTCTTCAGCTGACGGATGTTTCCCGGCCAAGGATAATTGCCGAGAATCTCCACCGCCTCTTCATCCAGGCTGAGTGGGGGCATGCGGTATTGCTCGCTGAAGTCGGTGGTGAACTTGCGGAACAAAAGATGGATGTCTCCCGCACGCTGACGAAGCGGCGGAAGATGAACAGGAACTTGGCTGAGGCGATAGTACAGGTCCTCCCTAAAACGGCCTTGATCGATGGCCTTGTCGAAGTCCACGTTGGTCGCCGCCACGACTCGGACGTCGGTTTTTTGGACCTTGGATGACCCCACTTTCATGAACTCTCCCGTTTCCAGCACGCGAAGCAGTCGGACCTGAGTGGTCAGTGGCAACTCGGCCACTTCGTCCAGGAAAATGGTGCCGCCGTTGGCTTCTTCAAAGTAGCCTTTTCTCATGTCGGTGGCCCCGGTGAAGGCCCCCTTCTCGTGGCCAAACAACTCTGAATCGATTGTGCCCTCAGGAATGGCACCGCAATTCACAGCCACGTAAGGACCGTGTTTTCGGGCGCTGAACTGGTGCACGATGCGCGGCATGACTTCCTTGCCTGTGCCACTTTCACCCAGCACGAGAACACTGATGTCGGTGGCCGCGACTTGGGCGGTGACGTTCAAAGCACGCTCCAAGGCAGGAGCAGTGCCCACAACCCCAAACCGACGTTTCAGCGACCCAACATCCATCGGATTCAGCTTTGGGCGATTTCGTCGGTGACTTCACCCTTCAACGTCACCGCGGAACAATCTGTGGTTCGCACGTTCACGTATTGACCTGGCTTCAGGTCGCCTTTCGGAAAGACCACCACCGTGTTGTGGGTTGTGCGGCCAAAGAACTCATCGTCCCGCTTTTTACTCGTGCCTTCAATCAGCACACGGTGCACTTGGCCAACCAGGGCTTGGGTGCGTTCCTTGCCGTGGACCATTTGACGGGCGATGACCTCCTGCAATCGGGAACCTTTGAGTTCCTCGGGGATGTCGTCCTCGTACTTACGCTCCGCCAAGGTCTTGGGGCGTTCGCTGTATTTGAACATGAATGCCATGTCGTACCGCACCTCGTCCATCAATGACAAGGTGGCTTGGTGTTCCTCCTCAGTCTCGCCGCAGAACCCTGTGATGATGTCTGTGCTGATGGCACAGTCGGGCATGATGCGGCGGATGGCATCGATGCGGTCCAGGTACCACTCGCGCGTGTAGCCGCGGTTCATTCGCTTCAGCATGTCGCTGTGGCCGCTTTGCACAGGAAGGTGGATGTACTTGCAGACGTTCTTGTGACGGGACATGGCGTGCAACACGTCGTCGGTCATGTCCTTGGGGTGGGATGTGCTAAACCTCACCCGAAGATCTGGGTTGACAGCAGCGACAAGCTCCAGCAATTCAGCAAAGCGCACCACGGGTTGTTTGTCGTCCTTGACCACCCCTTTGTTGTCGATGTTCCACTTGTACGAGTCCACGTTTTGGCCCAACAGCGTCACCTCGCGGTAGCCTTGGTCAAACAACTCTTGGGCCTCCTGCACAATCGACTGAGGGTCGCGGCTGCGCTCGCGACCACGTGTGAATGGCACCACACAAAACGAGCACATGTTGTCGCAACCGCGCATGATGCTGATGAACGCGGTGACCCCGCCCTTGTCCAAACGCACAGGGCTGATCTCGGCGTAGGTCTCTTCCCGAGAAAGCAAGACGTTGACCGCCTTTTGGCCTCCCTCCACTTGACCCACCAGATTGGGCAAATCCCGGTAGGCATCGGGCCCGACAACGAGGTCGACCAACTTCTCCTCTTCGAGCAACTTGTCGCGAAGGCGCTCCGCCATGCATCCCAAGACGCCCACCACCAGGCTGGGGTTCTTTCGTTTGTTGGCCTTGAAATGCACCAAGCGGTTCCGCACACGCTGCTCTGCGTTGTCGCGGATTGCACAGGTGTTCAACAGAACCAAGTCGGCGTCGTCCGCTTCTCGGGTCGTTTGGAAGCCTGCGTCCGCCAAGATGCTCGCCACAATTTCACTGTCGCTGAAATTCATTTGACAGCCGTAGCTCTCGAGGTACAATTTCCGCCCCGAAGCGCCGGGTCCTTGAACCACGGTTGCCTCTCCTTGCCTCGTTTCTTCCAAGGGTTGATGTCCTTCTAGCATTGTACAAATGTACGGCACTGCCAAATTGTCACCCCTTAAGGGGTACCCACAGAATGCGACCTGTTTAAGACCTTGTTCGAACGATTCTCTAAGAAAGTTGTCTTTAATTTGCGCGCCCAAACCCACTTCCATGGCTAAGAACCTCGTCATTGTAGAGTCGCCCGCCAAGGCGAAAACCATCGAAGGCTACCTCGGCAAAGACTTCGTGGTGAAGTCGTCCATGGGGCACATTCGGGACTTGGCCAAGGGCAACGAAAGCGTCGACATCGAGAACGATTTCGCGCCGAAATATGAGGTCAGCGCCTCAAGCAAAAAGGTGGTCACGGAGCTGAAATCCCTGGCCAAGAAAGCCGAGATGGTGTGGCTCGCGACGGATGAGGACCGTGAAGGAGAGGCCATCAGTTGGCACCTCATGGAGGCACTCGGTTTGCAAGCCGAGCAAACGAAGCGGATCGTGTTCTCAGAAATCACCAAGCCCGCCATTTTGAAGGCCATCGAATCGCCGCGTCAAGTGGACATCGACTTGGTGAACGCGCAACAGGCGCGACGCATCTTGGACCGGCTCGTGGGATTCGACTTGAGCCCTGTGTTGTGGCGCAAGGTCAGGCCCAAATTGAGCGCGGGCCGGGTGCAGAGTGTCGGGGTTCGCATCATCGTGGACCGAGAGCGGGAAATCGACGCGCACACAGCCGAATCCACCTTCCGGGTGTTGGGCCACTTTGGCACCGGAAAATCGGCGGTGAAAGCCACCTGCAACAAATCCTTCAAAACCGAGGAAGAAGCCCAAACCTTCCTGGCCGCTTGTCAAGGGGCCACACACAACGTTTCTTCCATTGAAACCAAACCTTCCACAAAGAAGCCTGCTGCGCCCTTCACCACGTCGACCCTGCAACAAGAGGCATCCCGGAAACTGGGGTTTAGCGTGTCGCGCACCATGGGGGTCGCGCAACGTTTGTACGAAGCTGGACGCATCACCTACATGCGCACCGACTCGACGAATTTGAGCGATTTGGCCTTGGAGGCTGCTGAAAAGCAAATCACCAAAACGTTTGGTGCTGAATACGCTGAAACACGCTCATTCGCCTCCAAATCCAAAGGGGCACAAGAGGCACACGAAGCCATTCGCCCCACCGATTTGTCCACCACATCTGTAGACGCCTCGCGCGAAGAGCAACGGTTGTACGACCTCATTTACAAGCGCACTTTGGCCTCCCAGATGGCCAACGCCAAACTGGACAAAACGGTGGCCAAAATCTCCGTCTCTGCGCGAGAGGAATGGTTTGTGGCCCGTGGCGAAGTCATCACTTTCGAGGGCTTTTTAAAGTTGTACCTCGAAGGCACCGACGACGACGACGGCGTGGACGAAACCACCAAGGACATGCTTCCTGCCATGACCGAGGGCCAAGACTTGACCCGCGATGCGATTGTCGCGACACAACGGTTCAGCAAGCACCCGCCACGGTACACCGAAGCGAGTTTGGTGAAGCGCCTCGAGGAATTGGGCATTGGACGGCCCTCCACCTACGCCTCCACCATCGACGTCATGCAAAAGCGTGGTTACGTTGTGAAAGAGGACCGCGACGGGGTCAAGCGGGAATACCGAGTGTTGACTCTGAACGACAAGGCACTAACAGCTTCTTCAGAAGAGGAGAACGCGGGCCAAGAACGAGGCAAGCTCTTCCCCACCGACATCGGACTCGTGGTCAACGACTTCTTGCTCGAGCATTTCCCCAACATCCTCGACTACAACTTCACTGCGGACGTGGAGACGGAGTTTGATGTCATCGCGCAAGGCCAGCTGGACTGGCGGGCGATGCTCAAGCGCTTCTACCAGCCTTTCAAGGTGACCGTCGAAGACACCATGGAAAACGCAGAGCGCGCCTCTGGCGAGCGCATTCTTGGGGTCCACCCTGAGTCTGGCGCTCAGATTTTGTGCCGCATCGGTCGGTACGGCCCGATGGCCCAAATTGGCGGTCCCGACGACGAGGAAAAACAATTCGCTTCCCTCCTGCCTGGCCAAAGCATTGAGACCCTCACCCTTGAGGAAGCCCTTGATCTGTTCAAATTGCCCCGAACTCTGGGCGAGCACGACGGCAAGAAAGTGACCGCCGCCATGGGCCGGTTTGGACCCTATGTGCGCTTCGACGGTAAATTTGTGTCGTTGAAGGTCGCCGAGGGAGACGACCCCTACACGGTAACTTTGGAGCGTGCAATCGAGCTGGTTCAAGCCAAGCTGGAAGCGGACGCCAAAGCCTTGATCAAGGTGTTTGAGGAGGACGACACCGTCCGGGTGCTCAACGGCCGTTTCGGCCCATACATCAAAGCTGGACGCGTCAACGCCACGATTCCCAAGGACGAAGAACCCAGTGGGGTGACATGGGAGCGCGCCCAAGAATTGATTGAGGAGGCCAAGAAGCGGCCCAAGCGCGGCCGCCGTAAGAAATCCTAACCACCTCAATGCTGCATTCACATCCCATTGTGAATGCTTGACTTCCTGCCCCCGCTGTCAAGGCTGTTCAAGGAAGATCTTGCACAACCATGCAAGACGGCTTTCTCGACGTGTTCGAGCCGGTCAATGTTCCCGACTTCTCCAACGCCGAGGGGGTGGCACGCATTGCCGATCGAATCGAAGCACATAGGTTTGATTCCCGCCCCATGCTTGAGGGCGCCAAGGTGGCCATCTTCGGCGTCAACGACGGCCGAAGGTCGGGAGACAACGAGGGTTGCGCAGGCGCGCCTGATGCCATTCGAGAGTGGCTCTACCAACTCGTCCCACATGGCGCCTGGAAGCCCACAGTGGACTTGGGAGACATCCGCGCTGGGGCCTCTGAGGCAGACACGTATGCCGCAGTGCATTCTGTTGTCGCAGAATTGGTCCAAATGGGCATCGTCCCCATCGTTCTCGGGGGCGGGCACGATTTAACCATTCCGCTTTACCGCGCCCTTCAGTCTGTCGGGCGTCCCATGAACGTGGTCACAGTCGATCCAAGACTTGATTTTGGTGGAGATCCTGAGATGGTCAGCGCGCGAAACTTCATGAACGAGGTGGTGATGCACGAGCCCAATTACCTTTTCGACTACAGCAACCTGGGCCATCAGGGCTACCTCACCGACCCAGATACTTTGGAATTGCTGGAGCGGTTGCAGTTCGAGGCCATTCGCCTTGGAAGCATGCTCCACCACATGCCTTCAGTGGAGCCCACTGTGCGCAATGCCGACCTCGTCACCATTGACATGGCTTCGGTCCGTGCAAGCGACCACCCCGCTTCAAGCCATGCTGGACCCAACGGAATGACCGCCGAGCACCTCTGCCAGCTCGCCAGGTACATCGGCATGAGCGACCGGTTGCTTGCCCTCGGGTTCTTTGAGCACAATCCCGATCTTGACGACCGTGGTCGCGGCGCCCAACTGGTGGCGCAAGGGGTCTGGCATGCCTTAGATGGCGTGTTCAACCAAAAAGGTGACCACCCAAAATCGTCCACCGATGACTACATACGTTATGTCGTAGACCTTCCTGGAGAATCCCATGAAATTGTCTTCTTTAAAAGCCCCAAGAGCGACAGGTGGTGGATGGATGTACCCGTACCATCGCGGGGAGAAAATCGCATTCCTGGCAGCCTCCTGATGCCATGTTCCTACGAGGAATATGTGGAAGCGTCCAACGGCAACCTCCCTGACCGGTGGTGGCGCACTTACCAAAAGCTCGCATGATGAACGCAAAGACATCGGCCATGTGCGATTCCTGTCGACCCTCGAAGGCACAGTCGCATTGGGAAAATCCCTATCTTAGCGAGCCTTCACACTGTCGTGTGTTGGTGCAACCTGCTGAAAATCAAAGGAATAACATGATTCGCAACCTTGCAGTCGTCATGGGTTTTGCCCTGCTCTTCAACGTGCAGGCCTCGGCCCAACAAGATCCGCAGTTGACCCAGTGGTTCAACGACCCTGCCGCCTTCAACATTGGTGCGGCTGGTGAAACCGACTTGACCCACGTCAACGCCTGGTACCGCAACCAATGGATGGGCGTCAATGGGGCTCCCGTGACCACCATGTTGAACCTTCACACCAAGGTGGATTTTGTGCCTGGCGCGCTTGGGGTTCAATTGTACCAGGATGAGATTGGACAGGAGTCCAACACGATGGTCAAATTGGGGTATGCCTACCATTTGTCGCCTTTGAGCAATGGCGCCCATGTCGGCATTGGGCTAAACGTGTCGTTGTTCAGCAAGAGCTTCGACGCCAATTGGATTGCCGTGGATGGCGTAGCCAACGACCCTGCCATTCCTGACGGAGGGGCATCTGGTACCTCGACAGACATCGACTTTGGCGTGTTCATGCGGAAAGGCAAGGAATACTACGCTGGCATCTCCGCCACCCACTTGGCCGAAGTGCAGATGTCCTCATTGAGCATCGTTCCCACTCGCCATTTTTACGTCATGGGTGGTTACAACTTCCCCTTGAATGGAGACGACTTGGTCTTGCGCTCCAACGTGTTGGCCAAGACCGATTTAAATGCCACCGCCATCGACCTCAACGTCAACGTGCTCTACAATGACTTCGTTTGGGGTGGCTTGAGCTACCGCCACGGTGACGCCATCGCCCCAATGGCAGGCATCCAGCACAGCATGTCCAAGAAAGAAGGCATCACTGAGAGCACCCAAGTGTTCAAGTTGGGCTACTCATTCGACGCGACCACAAGCGAACTCCGCACATACAGCACAGGGTCTCATGAATTGTTCTTGTCGTACTGCTTCAAGTTCATCACGACACCTGTCATCAACAAATACGCCAACCCACGCTTCTTGTGAGGACACACGAAACCATGTCCTTGAAGCGTTGTTGTCTTCCTAACATCTGCAAGAAATACAATCCATGAAAAAGCTCCTGATGATCCTGTTGGCTCCCGTCATGTTGTCGGCTTGCTACATGGGGCCCCAGGGCGAATTGGTCGGCGTTCAAAAGCGTCAATACTGGGACCAATCGAACCCCTACGGGATGAATTACATCCACTTCGGCTCCTACACCATGGGGCCAAGTGACCAAGATGTCCCCTTCGCACTGAACACGCGCTCCAAGACGGTGACCATTCCTCCGTTCTACATGGACGTGCACGAAATTTCCAACAACGAATACCGCCAGTTCGTCCACTTTGTGCGCGACTCGCTGTTTCTTCAGACATTGGCGGACAACGACGACGACCGCTACTTTGTG
>MDSV01177621.1_pt1 | contig 14293 bp, 10 predicted proteins | sample 810851 | NCBI WGS metagenome assembly MDSV01 (sample SAMN05326640, study PRJNA326480) | marine metagenome | isolation source: seawater | place: Atlantic Ocean: North East | collected 2012 | reverse complement strand
CGACTTTACACAAATTTTAAGTGATGGTATCGGTGCGTGGATTACAAACTTAGGTAGAGCAGAACTTGTTAGTGTGTTTACATATTATAATCACGTAGGTTACCTAGCAGAAAATGGCGGAAAAATTCGTGCTACTAACGGTAATAACTCTTATGGAGATTTTGGGTCAGTTGCTGAAGGCCAAGATTCAACTGAAACTCCAATTACTGGAACTGTAGATAACAGATCAACAGAAGCACAAATTACTAATGTACTAACAGATGGAAATAATATTTTAACATTTGAGTATGTAAATGCAGGAACAGGTTATACAGCAGGCGGAACAACATTTACTGTTACAGGCGAAGGATACGGGTCTGCAATAAATACTCCTGTTGTTACTGACGGAGGTGTAATGGAAGTTAGGTTAACTGACCCGTCAAACGATTTAGGAGGTGCAGGGTATAAAGTTGCTTCAGGCGTTGCACAATCAGGTACAACTACACAAATAGTAATTTCAAATACAGATACTGGTATTAACACAACTTATACAGGAATGAGTGTATATATTACATCAGGTAAAGGTGCAGGACAATATGGTTATGTCAATACATATAATTCTGGATCTAAAACAGCAACAATTAAAAAACATAGCGATGGAACCGACGGTTGGGATCATGTAACAGGTGTAGCTATTGAAAGCACCTTAGATGACACGACAAATTATATTATTGAACCTAGAGTAACATTTAGCGGTGGCGGCGTAACAGCTTATGCTGATATTGCAAAAGGTCGTGTAAAAGTTACTGACGGAAAAATATCAGAAGTCAGACTATGGGATCCAGGCACAGGTTATTCATCGGCACCTACATTTACATTAACTGATCCGAATAATACAGACGATGCACCACATACAGTAAGAATAGGTGACGGTGTATTAAGACAGCCAACATGGACCAACAGAGGAACATCATTTACTACTGCTCAAGCAACGGTAACAGGAGACGGACATGCTGATAGGTATCAGCCAGGTGCAAATATACAAGTAACAGGATTAGCATCAAGTCCACAAGCAGGTGCAAACGTAGCATTTGCAGGTATATCAGGCAAATGGTTTAAGTTAGTTAAAATTACAAACTTAACCGGTAGTGGACCTTATTCTGCAACTTTCCAAGTTAGTCCTGATATAACTGTAACTGAAGCACCAGAGCATGGCGAAGCTGTTACAGTAACTATTAGATATAGTCAAGTTAGACTTACAGGACATGATTATCTAGATATTGGTACTGGTGACTTTGCAGATACCAACTATCCGGGAACTCCTGGTGTTAATCCAGATCAAACAAAAGAAACAAGTGATTTTGGCGGTGGTAGAGTATTCTTTACATCCACTGACCAAGATGGTAATTTTAGAGTTGGTGACCTATTCAGTATTGAACAATCAACAGGAATTGCAACACTAAACGCCGATGCATTTAACATATCTGGATTAAATCAATTAGAGTTAGGATCAGTTGAATTAGGCGGAACTGGTGCAACAATTACAGAATTCTCCACAGATGGAACATTTACAGCAGATAGCGATAATATTGTTCCGACACAAAAAGCTATTAAAACTTATATTACAAGCCAAATAGGTGGAGGAGCTGGTGAGCTTAATGTAAACAGTATTACAGCAGGTGTGGTACAAATTAGTGGATCGCAAATCACTACTACTACTGATGTTGCAATAAATACATTACAGAAAGTAAACTTTACTAAAGGTGTTGACGGACATCCGTTAGCAATGAACTACTACTTAAATCAATAATGGAGATATAAAATGGCAAGTGGAAGATTAGGAGCAAGCGATGTAGCAGCAGCAACGTATACAACAGTATACACCTGCCCGGCGTCTACATTTGCTGTAGTAAGTATAAACTTCTTAAATAGAGGAAATTCCTCAACTTTTGTTAGGTTAGCAATAGCAGATGCTGCTACACCAACAGCAGGAGAGTTTATGGAGTATGATACAGAATTAACGCCGAAATCAGTTTTAGAAAGAACTGGTATAGTTATGAGTGCAGGACAATTATTAGTTGTGTATTCAAATAATGGTAATACGAGTGCAGTGACGTTCGGAATCGAGACAGCGGCATAAATACAATGACAAAGGAATTATAAAATGGGAAGATACATTAATGCAACTCCAGGTGTGGCATCACAAGTTGTTACTCAATCTACAACGTATCAAGCTAAAGTAAATGATAGAATCTTAGCAGATTGCTCAGGCGGGCCATTTACTATTACTTTACCAGCGGCAGCAGATACATTGGCAGGTGACGTAGTACAAATTTACGATATCACAGGGAACTCAGCGACAAATAACATAACTGTCGGACGTAATAGTTCAAACATAGGTGGTAGTGCAGCAGATTTAACAATCAACGTTGCAAACGCTGTTATCACTATGACATATACTAATGCGACATACGGTTGGGTTATTACTACAAATTAGACGGAGAAAAGGTAAATGGCAACATTATCATCTATTATAGAAGGAAGAAATCCGGCATTTGAAGCACAAGAAGAAGTTCTAGAAACAGGACAGCTTTTCTTTTATTCTTCAAATCAAGAATACGGACACTGTGATCTATTTGCATGGAAATCTCCCGGCGTTGGTACTGCAAGAATTGAGATTTGGGGTTCAGGCGGATCTGGCGGTAAAATGTGTTGTTGTGGGAAAGGCGTTCCAGGAAATCCAGGAGCATATGCAGTAAAAACTATAGTTGTAGATGCTGCAAGTAAAGTTTGCGGTAAAGTTGGTATATCTTGTGGTAATGCTGATACAATGTGTTACAGAGGAAGAGGTACATCAACATGTATTTGTTATTTTGGTGCCGCAAGTGATAGTTCAATATGTGGTTGTATGTGTGCCCAAGGTGGAGAAGGCGGAACGACTTGGTGTGCACCAAGTGCAGCACACTTTTGTTGTGCAGTAGCAGACAGTAGTTTTTGTACTACAGCAGGAGTTAATCCAGCAGGTAGTGCATGGGGCGGCGGCTGTGGTATAGCTTGTAATACAAGGACCGACGGTACAGTGGCAGGAACGCAAGCTAACGCATACGGCGGCGATACAAACTGTCCAGGTGGAATAAGTTGTGTTTCATGGTATAATTGTGATAGTGCAAATCACTGCTATGAATATTTCCATATTAGAACTCCAGCAGGTGTACACAGTACATGCGGAGCAACAGTAACGTTTTCACACGATAATGATAGTCCAATGGCCCAGGGCGGAACTGCTCAGTATCACTCTGCTCATCAGTACGTACTTGAAGCAACTTCAAGAACTCCATCTAATGGAATGAGTATGATGTTATGTTATTTTGGTAGATTATGCGGCTGCTATGAAAATAGTGGTTGTCAACCAACAGTACCACACGGACATGGCGGTGCACCAACTTTAACATGTAACAGTGTTAGAGATCAAGGACAACGTGGTGGTTCAGGTGCTGTTAGAATATTGTGGAAACCTAGTTAATGAGTAGGAATTTATAAATATGGCAAATTTAAAAAGTTTAATTAATGACAGACTAAGCAAAAGTTTCTCAGTTGAAGAAACAAACTTAGAAGACGGTCAAATTTTTACATACTGTTCCGGAAGAGCATATAACCAATTTGCAACATGTTTTGCATGGTTTGCGCCAGCTGCAGGAACTGCAAAAATTGAAATTTGGGGAGCAGGTGGATCAACAGGATGTCAATGTTGTTGTAACTTTAGTATAGGTGGTCAATCAGGCGCATATGCAAAGAAAGAAGTAACTATGGCAGCTGGTGGGTTTGTTTGTGGTAACACAGGTCACCCATGTATGCCTAACGCTTCATTTTGTTATCCAGGTTGTTCAGAAGCAACATGTGTATCTATTTGTTTAGGAACAGCAAGTTCATGTAGTTGTATGTGTGCTCAAGGCGGAAATGGCGGATTGCAAGCATGCCATACAGGTTCGTCACTAATGTGTTGTTTACAAGTATGTTGTTATGCAACAGTAGCAAATCCAAATAGTATTGGAGCAGGCTGTGGTTACAACTGTGGATGTAGAAATACATATCATGTAGCAACAGCATATGGCGGAGATATAAATTGTCCAGGTACTTATGGATGTGTTGGTCATTGGACTTGTAATACATCAAGTAGTAAAACATATCAACAACATTCTAACGCTATACCATACGGTCAGTTTTCAACTTGTTTGGCAACTGGTATGGCAGCGAGTCAAGAAGGTTCGTCGATGGGTAATATGCAATCAGGAGAAGGATTGAGTAACTTGATGGCAAGTAAAGGGTCAGTTAGTAGATCATCAATTGGTTCATTTAACACTCACCAGGCATGTTGGAATTCATCTAACTACTGTGCTTGTTATGAAACATTAGCTTGTGTACCATTTGTTCCACCAGGACAAGGATCTGCATTGATGCAAGGCTGTCCTGAAGTTAGAAACGTTGGTAGTAGAGGCGGGTTAGGTTACGTGAGAATATTATTTAAAGCAACTACCCCTTAAGAGGAAAAAATATTATGGCAACATTATCATCATTACTTTCAACAAGATCACTTTTAACAGGGTCATCAGTTGAAACTAATTTAGAAAAAGGTAGAATTTGGGGATATAGTCCTAATAATCACAGCGGTTTCAGTACAGGCTCAAGATGGTTTGGATGTCAAATCACTGCGAGTGATTCCGAAGTCATGTCTGTGCAGGTAGAAATTTGGGGAGCAGGCGGTCGTGGAAGTGCTTGCTTATGTTGCTGTGGTGGTGGCGTAGGTGGTAACCCAGGCGCTTATATGAGATTTAATACTATAATGACAAGATACGGTTGGATCTGTGCTACAGGTATGAGAGCGTGTCAAAGTGGTGGTAACTGTATGTGTGGAGGAAATGATGGAGCTACATGTGTAAGAATTTGCCCAGGATGCATAGCAGGTGTGTGTACATATACTTGTGCATGTGCATGTGCTCAAGCAGGTTGTGGTGGTAGATCTTTGTGTATTAACGACGGATCAATGATGTGTTGTTTAGGATCAAACGGAGCATGTATTACACCCGGCGTAGACTATTGCGGAGGAACAGTAGGTACTGGTTGTGGTATGGTTTGTAATATCGGTAGCGGTAATAATTGGCCAACAGCAGCTGATCTTTCTAAAGCATGTTACAATAACAATGGTATGTTAAGTAGTGTAGTTTGCTGTAATACAGATGTAAATAGGGTCGCATGTATGTTTTATGGTCACTGTAATCCATGCTGTTGGAATTATCACAAGCAATTTATTAGTACACCACCAAATAGATTTTCTACATGTGGTGGTACAATGATGATTGGACACAACTATGCAGATGGCTATAGTCATCAGGGAAGTCCAGTAATGAATATGGATGCAGCTGTACATGGTATGACAAGAAGTCCTACTAGAGGTACAAGGCCAGCAGGCTGCTGGGCTGGTACTAAAACCTGTGAATGTTATGAATTTTCAGGCTGTGCACCGTTTTGGCCTTCAACAATTCCATCACCTTCAACATTTGCTTGTAGTAGTGTAAGAACTCATGGATTTACACCAGGACACGGTGTGATCAGAATTAAATATTTGAACAGTATTAGCGTTTAAATAGTATAAATATAATGAAAGGTACTTAATTAAGGAAAATGAAATGATTACAAAAACTTTTACACAACAATATCCAGATGAGCCGTGGAAACAAGATGTAACAAAAAATAATACAGCTGAAGTAACATGGCGGGGAATGAGATATTATACATTTAGTATAGTAGCCGCAACAGGGCACTTTTTCTGTGTTGAGGATCAAGGTGAAGATCTTGATGCAATGAAAGAAGAGTTAAAAAATATGGTACATGAAGGACATACATTCCATATTTTAGATGCAAAAAAGCACCCACAAGTAGCTGCTTATTTAATAGGTGACGACACTATTCCAGCAAAAGACGCAACAGGAGGTGCTCCCGACTATAAATTTGAAACACCGGGTGATGATGAGGATTGGGTTTATGAATATAGAACTCAAAACTTTGTTCAGTCGATATATCAAGGAAGTGATCCATTAATATATAGTGTATCTGACGATACTTGGACAATGCCAGGATTCATGCAACACCCAGTTAACAAAGCAGATCTTTTTGACGGTTATGATGCAGAGGCTGCAAGGATTGATGCTGCGTTAGCTGATAGAGCAGATGAATTTACAGATGCTATGAAAACAGAATTAGAAGCACAATCAACTTGGCTTAAAACAGTAAGATCTAACTATGCTTCGATTGATGCATGGAAAATTCCACACAAAGAAGTTAGCTTTACTTGGGATTAAACTAAAATCATTTCATAATTAAGTAGGGCCTTTGGTCTCACTCTATAAGTAGTAGTACAATGTTTACTACACAATCCAAAAGGAATTATAGATGAGATCAAAGGCTTTTTTTATCAACGGTGGCTATGGCAGAGTTGTATGTTCTATTCCTGCATTCGAATTATATGCTGAAGAGTCTGGAGACAAAGATTTTGTAATCATCTGTGAAGGTGGCACAGATGCATTTAAAGGACATCCTCAACTAGATCATCGGGCTTATGACAACTGGCATAAAAATTTATTTCAAGAAAAATTAATAGATAAAGATATTGTTTCCCCTGAACCATATCGAATATGGGAATATTATAATCAAAAAGCAAGTTTAGCACAAGGATATGATATTGCTATTAATAACAAAGGTTTAAGAGATTTACATAAACCTAGAATGTTTTTGTCAAAAGAAGAACTTTTAACCGGCAGACAATTAATTAATCAAGTAAAAGAAAAACTTCAAAAAGAAAAAGTGGTAATTATTCAACCTTTTGGTAGAGGTATTAATCATTTAGATGGAGCATTTGTAGATAATACTGGTAGAAGTATTGAATTTAAAGATTTTAAGGATTTAATTAGAAAGTTACAAGAAAACGACTTTGCTGTTGTTACAATGGCTGAAATGGGTTTTGATTTTACCAAAGATAAATTTAAAGATGATGTAGCAATGCCAGAAGCTGTTCATTTAAGAAATTGGACAGCTGCAATTAAATTTGCTAATCATTTTATTGGTTGCGACAGTGTAGGACAACACTTAGCATATATGATGGATACACCATCCACTATTATTTTAGGATCAACTTATCCAATTAACGTATCTTATCCTGATTGTGATTATTTTAATATTGTTGATCTAGGAATGAAAGAAAGAGTATACGATCCAATTAGAATTATGCCTGATGAAACAACCTCTCGGGCAAATGAAAGTTTAATGAAAATGAATAAAGACATTATTGAATATGTTATTGATAGAGTTTTAGGTAAACCTGAACCAGAGGAAGATGATGAGTAAAAATAAAGCAACTTGGATAGCGGGAATTGCAAGGGGACACAATGCAGGTGTTTGTTTATTAAAAGACGGTGAAGTAGTTTTTTCAATGGAAGAAGAACGCCTTAGTAGAACCAAATACGATGGCGGACCATTAGCATCTATTGTTAAAATTTTAGACTATACTGATAAATTGGATTATCTAGTTGTAGCACATACACAGCCATTAGGAGAACAGTCACCAAGAGTAGAATTTACAGGTGAAGATGTTTACACTAGCTTATGTAGAAAACTAAGATTAATAGAAGACCATAGACGACCGGGACCACATCCTCAAGTAATTGATGTTTCAGATCAACATCACAAATTACATGCGGCCTGTGCATTTTATAGAAGTGGCTTTGAAAGGGCAGTTGGTGTAGTAATTGATGGTGCAGGAACTTTTATTCCAATGTCTGTTAACGGGGAAGACACATATGGCTTTGAAACAGAAACTATATTTAATTGTGAATATCCTGCATTGTTTGAAACACTAGGTAAACACATCGGCACTAGAGGACCACATTCTATAGATTTTGTACAGCATAAGGAAGGCGATAAAGAATTTGAAATAACAGTTTCTGATCGTGCAGGTATTGTAAAAGTATATGAAGCAGTTACACAGTATTGCGGATTTACAGCAATCGAAGCAGGAAAGACTATGGGACTATTTCCATATGGAGAAAAAAATGAACAAATTCCTCCGTTATTTGATACTATGGGCAGAGTGCCGTTATCTAACAGAAATTTAATTGTACCAACATATCCTAATGCCGCATTAGTAAATGATAATTTATATTCCTATCTATCAACTAGACAAGCAATGGATGGTAAAGGTGGTGAAGATATAGACTTAACATTAATTCAAAATAGAAGAGATCTTGCGTATGCGTGTCAAATCGAAACACAACAAGCAGCATCAAATTATATTAGAGAAGCAGTTGAAAGAAGTGGTTGTAAAAATGTAGTTGTAAGTGGCGGATACGGCTTAAATTGTGTGGCAAATTATCATTACTTAAAAGATTTACAAGACTTAGATATAAAAATTTATGTAGAACCAGTATCAAATGATGCTGGAACAGCTATGGGTGCTGCAATGCTATTATATCATCAACTTACTAGTAGCATGGAAGTTAAAGAAGTAGATCATTGTCTATATCTTGGACCAAAATATGATTTTACATTACAACAATTAAAAAGTGCTGGAAAAAAATATGAAGCAGAATCAAAAGAAAATGTATTATATGAAGAAGTTATAAAATTAATTACTGAAAAAAATATTGTTGCTGTATTCCAAGGTAGCAGTGAAAACGGCCCAAGGGCTTTAGGTAATAGATCATTGTTATATGATCCTACTGATCCAAACGGTAAAGATCATGTAAATGAAGTAAAAAGAAGAGAATATTTTCGCCCATTTGCAGGAAGTATTTTAGAAGAAGATGCACAAGAATGGTTTGATCTACGTGGAATGCAAAGTTCACCTACCATGATGTATGCTGTAAACTGTAAGCCAGGAGTTCAGGAAAAAATTCCTGCTATAATTCATGTAGATGGTACTTGTAGAATACAAACAGTAAACGAAGATCAAAACAAGCATTATTATAATTTAATAAAAGAGTTTAAAAAACAGACAGGGTGTCCAATAGTGTTTAACACAAGTTTTAACTTAGGAGGAGAACCATTAGTTGAAACACTTGATGATGCACTAAGAACACTTGCAAATAGTAGGATAGAATACTTATACCTGCCAGAATACAATACATTGTTTACGTTGAAAAACGAATAAATATTGTATAATGTTTAGTTTATCAAAATTTTTCAATAAAGGTTTAAAAGATAGTATTTTATTTTTGTCAAACGGGGCTATGTCTCATAATGGTCCATGGAAACAAGTATATGCAAATACACTTTTAGATAGGTTTCATGTAGGTGATTTTTCAAGTGCAGAATATACTATTTCGGTTGATTTTGATAAAGATAATAAAGAATTATTAAAAGTTTTAGTAACTGCTAGTCTAGATGAAGCTAGTATAATAGTGTATGCAAGAAATAATTTAGGCACTAATTTAGTTGATGTTACTGCAACAGTTAATAATAGCCACGTTGATATAACTCTAAACCCTACAGCATCAAAAGAAGGATCTAAGGTAATTTATACTGTTCAGTATTATCAGAATCAAAATCCTCAAGTAGTTTAACATTTAGTTTATGATAAATATGTTAAAGCCAAAAGGATTATTGAACTATGCCAACAGTTACAAATAAAGCATTCGAATCTACACACGGGTTCAAAAGTACAGGGTTTGCTGTTGACGATCAAGGAAATATTACAGCTAGGACACTAGTTGAAACTGGAGCAGCAGCAACTTTTGATTTAGCCACTCCAGCAAATTATACTGTATCTGAAAACGCAAGTGACACAGCTTATATTTGGGCGCCTGGCACTGACGAAAATCCAACACTTACTTTATCTAGAGCATCTACATATATTATTGATTTAAACGCACTTACTAACGGATTATATTTTTATAACGGAGCGAGTCAATATGCAACAGGTCTTTCACACTCAGATGGATCTAATGGATTAGCTGCACTAGGAAAAACTTCTAATAGGTTAGTTTGGGCAATACCTACTACAGCACCAAATACATTAACCTATAGAAACTTATCTGGTACAATACAAGGTACAATAAGTATTGTTGATCCTGAAGGGCAGTTTACAACAGTAAATATAACAAGTACTAATATTTCAACAGCATCTAATAATGGTGCATTAATAGTAACAGGTGGGATTGGAGTAGGTTTAGCATCTAACTTTGGCGGCAGGATAACAGCTGGTGGAGGAATAACAGGAGACTTAAATGGGTCTATATATGCAGATGATAGTACATTATTAGTTGATAGCGTCAGTGGAAATATAGTAGGACCTATAAATACTAGTACAATTGATAACACTACAATAGGAGCAACAACACCGTCAACGGCAGCGTTTACATCAGCTACAATAACTAACACACCAACAGTGAATACCTCAGCCACGAATAAAAAATATGTAGATGAAACAGTATCAGCTCTAGCGATAGCACTTGGGACATAAAACATGGCAAAGAAACAGATAACAGATTATAGATTTAAACCAGGAATTAGCTCATCAGCGTATGTTTATCCAAATGGTTGGAGTCTCTTAAACAGTAACAAAGCCTATTTACAAGCAGAAACTACAGCTTATATAACAGCTCAAGTAAATGCAGGAGCTGCAGGATTTTCAGGATATACATTTGATAGTGCGGCAGTACAAAAAGATATAGGACATATAATAGATGCATATTTACACGATCTTAGATACGGCGGCAATCAAGAAACTAGAACACATGCTGGTTTTTATTGGAACAATACAACTTCTCAAATAGCAGGTACAAGACAAGCTGAAATTGCATATCAAACCGAAGTACGAAATATAATTAACAATTTTATTATTACTAATACAGCTCATTCAAGTTTAAGCGGAACAAGTCAAGTCATAGACAATAGTAAAACTGTAGAAGCAGGTGTAAGTGCAAGGATAACAGAACTGTCAAATATTATTATAAACGTAATTACGACAGGACTTTCAGTACTTCCTACACTAGTACCAACTGGTGTAACAACAATTAAGATTCAAGGAAGAATAGATTTAGAAGACTTGTTGTTAATGACAAATGCAACAAAAAATGAAATAATTTATAACTTTTCTAACAGTGATTTAGGTGCTACAGTAAAATATGCAACTGCTGGTGAAGATATTGATTTTCCAAAATACTTACAAATTACAGATGCTATAACTACAATTTGTCTTAACAAAGATACATCAACTCATTCTAGCTCAGATGATTTACAAATTTTTGTAGAAACTCCAGAACTTGCTGTTCGACCATATGACTTTGGTACAGATGCAATTGAACGTATGCGTCATGCGGCACCGTTAGCTATGCTTGATGCTGACTTTGAATATGGTCTACAACCTACGAAATGGTCTGCTATTGGAACACTTAGAGGTTATCCTAGTATTTACGAAGTTCCAGGGACAGAACAAGATGTTTTAAGTGTTACAACAGATGCAAGTTCAGGTACATCAGGAGTTGGCCAAAGTTTAATTACAGTTACTACAGTTTCACCACATGGTTTTATACCTGGTGAACCTATAACTATAAAAGCATTAGAAAATTCTATTGCAGGTGCAGCAAGAGCAGAAGGTTCATTTATTATATATTCTGTTCCTACTACACTTACATTTACCTATTATGCAAAAGCAAAAGTTGGCGCTTCAAACGGTGAAGTTTTAGTTACAGGATATACACAATTAAGAAAAGCGGGCTTTTATACAGGAGCAGCCATTGGAGGCGGATCTGTTGATGTTGCTATACAAGGATTTACAGTTGTATCTCAAGGAGCATCTGGTACATTAACTTCAGAAGTTATAACTCCTACAGGAGAAACACGTATTGCATATGACGGAACTTCACCTACAATAGGTGCTCCATTAGTTCACGCTTCTATACCTACTGGTTCTCAAACTACAGCAGTAATTGATAACTCAGCAGGAGGAGGCTCATTTTTAACTCCAGATTTGGCACAAGATGCAGCTGCAGGAGCAACATCTTTACAACTAGTAGATGCAACAGGAGTTGTTGCAAACTTAGCTTTTGATAGAGGAGACGGAACAGCAACATATGTTGAATCTGTTGATTTAGGAACTAACGTAATAAATTTATCTAGTGCGTTACAAGGACAATTCACTGGAAATACAGTAACATACACAGGAGTGACTGGAAGTAATTATACAGCCGTAGGTGCAGGCGTAAGTCTTAATATAACATCTGATGGAACATCATTTACATTAGCTGGGATTGCATCTCCAGGAACACAGTATGAAGTAGGTGACAGAGTAAAAGTTTCTGGTAGTGATGTTAACGGTTCAACACCAGCTAATGATATTATATTAAAAGTTGATACTGTTAATCCAGCAACAGGTGGAGTAACAGGAATGACACTTGTTTCAGGTACACCGTTTGATGGGTCTGGAACTTTTAACGGACTAACACCAACACCAACAGGTGGAGCTGGAAGCGGAGCATCTTTTGATGTAACTTTTACAGATAATACATTTGCTCCTGTAACAGTAGGAGGCTCTTCAACAGGATATGCTGTACATGATAGAATTACTATTTTAGGTTCTACATTTGGAGTAAATGGAGTTGATGTCACACATGATTTAGTTATAACGGTTTCATCAGTAAATGGAAGCGGAGGCATTACTGGTACAACACAAACAGGTACAGCACCTGATGCAAGAAATTCTTATGCAATAACTGACGATAGTACAGAAATGGTTATGTCAGGATCCGGGTCACATTTAGAGATTAATAATATAAGTGCAGCGGATGCTTCTAGAACAGCAGGAACATATAATGGTGTAAGCGGATCAAGTAGTGGTTCAGGAACAGTAGGATCATTTAATATCGTAGTTGCAGCCAATGGATCAGCTACAGTTACAATAGCAACAATTGGTTCAGGACACAGTATAGGTGATACTATTACTATTGCAGACGCAAATTTAGGATCAGGTGGTGCGGCTAATTTAACATTTGATGTAGCAACAATTGGTAATGGACAAGGACAAAATGCGGCGTTCACTGTAAGAACAAACGGTACTGCTTATAGTATAACAGACATTACTCCAGGTACCGATTTTATAGTAGGCGAAACTATTACAGTTCCAGGAAACCATTTAGGTGGTTCAACACCTACTAATGATGTTGTAGCAACAGTAATGGCAGTAAATGGAACAGGCGGATTAACTGCATTATCACCAAGCGGAACAGCAGTTAATAGTGCATCTTTTACATCGGCTGCACATACTAATACAATAGGTACAGGCTTTGTTGCTAACATTACATCATCAGGTGGGACATATAGTATAGATTTTGATAGTCCAGGAGACGGCGGAACTAATTACGGTTTAAATCAAACGTTTGTTATTGCAGGTAATACTCTTAGCGGGTCTACACCTGCAAACGATTTAACAATAACAATTACAGGAGTAGTTAGTGACGACTCAACAGCAAGAGGTGAAATAACATCAGTTAGTATTTCAGGCACTGCATCAGATGGTTCAGGAACATTTAATGGTACGTCAGCAGCAAATATACAAAGTATAGGTGCAGGAGCTCAGTTTACTGTTACTAGGACATCTGATGATTCAACAGGAGTATACGAAAACCTTACAAACTATCCTTTAGGCGGTGCATCTGGTTATATAGCAGGAGATAAAATTGTTATACCAGGAACACAATTAGGTGGATCAAGTCCTCTAAACGATTTGACATTAATATCTACATCTGATAATTTTGGAGTAGCCACTATCCTCAAAGGTAATCCAGCACAAGCATCAGTGTTAAATTTACTTTGTACATTTACAATGACAGAAGCAACAACAGCTCCAATTGCAAAAAGTACAACTATTAGTTTTGAAGCTCTAGCTACTTTAGAAATTGATTTTCCTAATGCACACGGATTAGTTCCAGGAAGTAGTTTTATTGTTACAACTTCTTCTGACAACGGAGCAAATAATCATAATTTAGCTGATGGAACATTTATTTTAACTGAAATACCATCTACAGATAAATTAAGGTATCAAGCAAGAGCTGCTGGAACAATTGATACAAGCACTGGAGATATTCAAGGAATTGTATATCCAAAACCAGACAGCTTTTTTGTTCATAGACCATTTGATGGTGGAGTGCAGTTAGGTACTGGTGGTCCGCAACACGGCGCACAAGCAATACGTCAAAGTAAAAAATATATTAGATATCAATCAGGTAAAGGTATTATGTATACTACTGGTGCATTATTTGCACCTAGT